>OOAH01000254.1_pt1 | contig 65066 bp, 54 predicted proteins | sample 1671801 | NCBI WGS metagenome assembly OOAH01 (sample SAMN06348194, study PRJEB24527) | human gut metagenome | biome: human gut; feature: ankylosing spondylitis patient; material: feces | host: Homo sapiens | place: China | collected 2015-10 | reverse complement strand
GACGTTGTCTCGGCAATAGTTGCAAAGCCTTCGACTTTAGTCGAGGGTTGTTTACATAAGCGGGGTCTCCTGAAGGTTTTGAGAAAAAAAGAAGGACCCGTGAGGGTCCGCGCGAGCCGTCGGGACTCTTGCCCGGGCGTCGTCGTTTTGGTACGGGGAAACCCTGAAGTATAAGACGAATAAAAATCTTTGCGGAAAGATAGAAAGACGGCGCGGGTTTTCCGCGCCGTTTCCGTGGTCAGCCCTTCAGAAAGCTCACTTTTTGATGAGCACGCCCGCGAGCGGCGTGAAGGACGCTTCGATTTCAGCACCCACGTCGATCAATTCCGTTCCGGGAAGGAAGGGAACCGAGAGGCTGAAGGGCTTCGCCTGGTTCGAGCCGGGAATTTCCGCGTGATAGTCGATGCGGTCGCCTTCGAAGAGGCGGTTGACGATCCTCACGCCGAAGCGTTCGGACCCGGCGTCGGGGCGCAGGTTTTCCGGACGCACGACGAGGTAGGCGGCTTCACCCACCTTCGGCGGATTCGAGCGTCCCTTCGATGAGGTTGGCCTGGCCGATGAAGTCGGCGACAAAGGGCGTCGCCGGATCTTCGTAGAGTTCCATCGGCGTGCCGATCTGTTCGATTTTGCCGCCGTGCATCACCATGATGCGGTCCTACATCGTGAGGGCCTCCTTCTGATCGTGCGTCACGTATAGGCAGGTGATGTCGAGCGCCTGCTGAATGCGGCGGATTTCGGTGCGCATGTGCAGGCGCAGCTTCGCGTCGAGGTTCGAGAGCGGTTCGTCCATGAGAAGGAGCTTCGGACGGAGAACGAGGACGCGCGCGAGAGCCACGCGTTGCTGTTCGCCCCCGGAGAGCTGATTGGGGTAGCGCTGTTCGGCCTTCGTAAGGCCCACGAGCGCGAGGGCTTCGCGCACCTTCTTCGCCATGGCTTCGCCCGACTCGCCGCGGATCTTGAGGCCGTACGAGACGTTGTCGAAGATCGTCATGTGCGGGAAGAGGGCGTAGTTCTGGAAGACGAACCCGAGGCCGCGTTCGTTCGCGGGAACGTTCGTGATGTCGACGCCGTCGACCAAAATCTGACCCGAGGTGGGCGTTTCAAAGCCTGCGATCATGCGAAGCGTCGTGGTCTTGCCGCAGCCCGAGGGCCCGAGGAAGGTGAGGAATTCGCCGGGATTGACGTCGAGATTGACGTTGTTGACCGCCATGAATTCTTCGTTGTCCTTGATATAACGGCGGCAGATGTTCTTAAGACTGAGGGAAACCGACATGTTAGTGAACTCCGGAATCGCCGCGAGGGCTGGCTTCGATGCTCGGAAGTCTTGCCTGAGAATGTGCGCACGGGCGATCTTGTGAGCCTTCACTTCGTTTTTTCAAAGTTTCCCCATAAGGGCGGGGGAGATAAAAAATGAAAGTCCACAGATCGTAAGGTCTGTGGACTTTGAAGTTTAGGTTCGCCCGACGAAAGGGCTCCCCGGGAGGAGGCTGGAAACGAAGGAATTCTACTGAAGGCGGCCAAAAGGCAGGCAATCCTCAAGCCGCGGCTTTCGCCCGAAGCGCATCGAGGGCCCCCGTTCGTTTCCCAACGCCGAGGAGCGAAGCGGAGTGAATGATCACTGCGACGGAGCCGGCATTGTGTACGAGCGCGCCGACCACCGGCCCCATCCAACCGCCCATGGCGAGAATGATGGCGATGAAGTTGATCGTCATCGCGAGCGTCAGGTTGATGCGGATGACCCGCATCATGCGGCGCGAAAGGGCGATCAGATCCGGCAGACCGTCGATTCGGTCGCCGACCGCGACGATGTCGGCCGCTTCGAGCGCGATGCCGCTTCCTACGCCGCCCATGGCGACGCCCACGGCGGCGCGCTTGAGGGCGGGTGCGTCGTTGACGCCGTCGCCCACCATCAGCACGTGCGTGCCCGCGCCGGCTTCGCGTTCCATATAGGCGAGTTTGGTTTCGGGACGGCATTGCGAGAGTACCGAGAGAATGCCGACTTCGCCCGCCGCGTGCCGCGCCGCCGCTTCGCGGTCGCCCGTGAGGAGAACCGGCACGACGCGCAGCGATTTGAGTTCGGATACGACGCGCTTCGAGAAGGGCCGCAGTTTGTCTTCAAGCGAGAGGATGCCCGCGAGTTTTCCGTCGACGACCACGAAGGAGACCGTTTCGCCCGCGGCGCCCGCCTCTTCGATCTGCGCCTCAAGCGCCTTGAGCGCTTCGTCGTCCTGCGGCGCGTTGCGGCCGATTTCGACAAGGTGTCCGTCCACCGTACCAGTCACGCCGACACCGGGAATCATGCGGAAGTCGTCCGCCGCGGGCAGTTCCGTCGGACCGAGCGTCTTTTCGGCGTGGGCAGCGATGGCCTTGCCGAGGGGATGTTCGCTCAGGCGCTCCAGTGCACCCGCAAGGCGCAGAAGATCCGCGTCGGTGCGGGGAGCGAGAGCCACCGTGCGAGCCACGCTCGGGCGACCTTCCGTGAGCGTGCCCGTTTTGTCAAAGGCGACCTTGGTGACGTAGGAAAGGCGCTCGAGTGCGTCGCCCGCCCGCACGAGGAAGCCCCGTCGCGTGGCGTTCCCGATTGCGGCCATGACGGCCGTGGGCGTCGCAAGCACCAAGGCGCACGGACAGAAGACGACGAGAATCGTGACGGCGCGCACGACTTCGCCCGTCACGAACCAGGTGCCTGCGGCCGAAACGAGCGCCCCCACGACGATCCAGGTCGCCCAGCGGTCGGCGAGCCGAACGATCTTGGCGCGTCCCGCATCGGCGCTCTTCACGAGTTCGATGAGGCGGTTCACGGCGCTTTTTTCGCCGACGTCCGTCGCGCGCATGACGAAAGATCCGAAGCGGTTGATCGTGCCGCTCAGGAGCTCGTCGCCCGGCTTTTTGTCGACGGGCATCGGCTCGCCCGTCATGACGGATTCGTCGATGGCGGTGGCGCCTTCCAGAAGAACGCCGTCGGCCGGAATCTTTTCGCCCGGCAGCACGCGGACGAGGTCGCCCGTGAGCACGTCGCCCGCCGGGACGACGGTCTCGACGCCGTCGCGTATGACGCGCGCCTTCTCGGGCGAAAGCTTGGCGAGTTCCGCGACGCCCGCGCGGGCCTTTTCCACGGTGAGTTCTTCAAGAAGCGAGCCGATCGTCATGATCCAGGCGATTTCGCCCGCGGCGAAGGTTTCGCCGATCACGACCGACGCGATGAGCGCCATGGAAACGAGGACGTCCGCCTTGATGTCAAAGCGCGTGAAGAGACCTTCCGCGGCCTCCTTGAGAATCGGAAGGCCGCAGAGAACAATGGCGACCCAGGAGGGATCGAAGGGAAGCGCCGCGGCGGCGGGGAAGAAACTCAACGCAAGGGCGACGCCGGAGATGAGAAGAAAGAGGAGGGTTCGGCGCGCGTCGGCGTCGATCCAGTCGGGCAGTTTGAGGGACATGATGCGGAAAAGAAGAATGTATACCTATACCCCCATGGGTATTGTTTGGAGGCAGAATAAAACGGCCGGTGTCGGCCGTCAAGTCCTCCGCAGGGGCGAAATGCATTCGTTGGGGATGGTCGGAAGGATCTTCTCTCAAGAGAGTCGGGAGAAGTGTTCGATCGCCGCGGCGAACTCCTTGATGGTCTTGTCGGGGTCGCCGTGCTCGATTCCTTCGCGCACGCAATGGTTGAGGTGGCCTTCGAGGACGATCTTGCCGCACTTGTGCAGGGCGCTTTTGGCGGCGTTGATCTGCATGAGGATGTCTTCGCACGGGACGTCTTCGTCGATCATTTTGTCGATCGCGTTGACTTGTCCTACGATTTTGCGGAGCCGTCGGTGAAGATTTTCGGCATCCATGCACTGGCGCATAACCGGCCTCCGGGTGAAAAACACTTTACGCTGGGAGCATAAAGCAAACCCCAAGTTGCCGAAACAACTTGGGGCTTTGAATTTTGGCGGAAGGAGAGGGATTCGAACCCTCGATACGGAATTTCCGTATGCCGCCTTTCCAGGGCGGTACAATCAACCACTCTGCCATCCTTCCATTTCGATGGTGCGCCCCCGGAAGGGACGCTCGAGAAGAGAAGACGTATTATGCCTAAGCTTTCGTAAAAAAGCAAGGGTTCTTCTCAAAAATTTTCGCTTGGTGTACACTTTCCGTTTCTTTCACTGATTCACCGCAAACGAACCATGTCCCACCAGGAACCGAACCAGGAATTCGCTCCGGCTCTGCAGCCCGACTTCACCAACCAGGACCACGTCTTCATCGTCCTGGAGGAACTCGGCATCGCGTACATGCAGAACGCCTGGATCGAGCGCAAGTCCCCCGACCACGCGGACGCCGCGGCCGTGAAGGCCCAGAGCGAAGAGTTCCGCGAGGACGTCGTGTCGCTTCTGACGGGGAAGGCCGAGAAGAGCCGCTACGTCGACAACGGCTGGGTCGGTGCGAAGCTCGCCGCGCATCTGCGCAAGGTCTTCGGCGACGAAGTCGGTTCGGCCGAAACCTCCGACGAAGAAGTGATCCGCCGCGCCGTGGCGATGTTCCAGGCGGACCTCGACGTCCTCATGGCGCATGAAGAACACGAGGCGATGCTCGGCCGCAAGCTCGAACCCAAGGAATACATCGACCTCATGGTGGCCTGGTCGGGCGTTCTCTCGGGCGTTCGCGACACGCTCTCGTTGCCGACGGCCTTCCTCATCTTCAAGGCGCAGACGCACGCCCACATCGTCTGACGAACGTGGCATTGTAAAAAGTCGAATCGCGTCCAGATTTTCCCGAATATCCTCCTCTTTGGAAGGGCGTTCAAGAAAACGGATGAAGACAAACGACGCTCCGATCGGTACACTGTCCGAGTCGGAGCGTCCACATCCTATAAAGAGTGCGGAACCTCATGGGTCTCGCACTTTTTTTGTGTCGGGTTCCGATCCCTCTCAAACCTTCACTAGGAGAAAAGCAAATGGAGGCAGGAACCGGCGTCAACGCGCTGACCATTGTCTTTGCCGCCCTGTGCGTCTTTGCGATCGCATACCGCTTCTACGGTCTGTTCATCGCGTCCAAGGTGCTCAACGTCAATGAAGCCCGTCAGACCCCCGCCGTGAAATACGCCGACGGTCAGGACTACGTGGCGACGAACAAGTACGTTCTCTTCGGACACCATTTCGCGGCCATCGCCGCAGCGGGCCCCTTGCTCGGGCCGGTTCTCGCGGCGCAGTTCGGCTACATGCCCGGACTTCTCTGGATTCTGATCGGCTGCGTGCTCGCGGGCGGCGTGCACGACATGGTCGTGCTCTTCTGCTCGGTGCGCCACCGCGGCCGCTCTCTCGCCTACATCGCCTCGACCGAAGTCGACAAGACGACGGGGTTCGTCGCGTCCTGGGCGGTGCTCGCCATTCTCGGCCTCACGCTCGCGGGTCTTTCGATCGCGGTCGTGAACGCCATGCACAATTCGCTCTGGTCGACCTACACGGTCTTCTGCACGATCCCGATCGCCGTGATCATGGGGCTCTACATGCAGGTGTGGCGCAAGGGCGACGTGAAGGGCGCGAGCCTGATCGGCGTGGTGCTCCTCTTCCTCTGCATCCTCTCGGGTCCCTGGGTTGCGGCGCATCCCGAATACTTCGGCTGGCTTGACATCGACAAGAAGCCGATGAGCCTCATCATCCCGATCTACGGCTTCATCGCCTCGGTCCTCCCCGTCTGGCTCCTTCTCCTTCCCCGCGACTACCTCTCGACCTTCCTCAAGATCGGCACGATCGCCGCGCTCGCGCTCGGCATCGCCTTCGTGATGCCGGAATTCCATATGCCCGCCTTCACGGAATTCGTCAAGGGCGGCGGCCCGATCGTGGGCGGTCCGGTGATTCCGTTCATCTTCATCACGATCGCCTGCGGCGCGCTCTCGGGCTTCCACGCGACGATCGGCACGGGCACGACCCCGAAGATGATCAGCAACGAACGCGACGTCCTCTTCGTCGGCTACGGCGCCATGCTCATGGAAGGCTTCGTGGCCGTGATGGCCTTGGTTGCCGCCTGCGTGCTCGTTCCAGCCGACTACTTCGCGATCAACGCGCCGGCCGACAAGTTCGCGCAGCTCGGCATGCAGGTCGTCGAACTCCCGCACCTCGAAGCGCAGGTTCAGGAAACGCTGATGTCCCGTCCGGGCGGCTCCGTGTCGCTCGCCGTCGGCATGGCGCACATCTTCTCGAAGATCCCCTTCATGGAAGACCTGATGGCCTACTGGTACCACTTCGCCATCATGTTTGAAGCCGTCTTCATTCTGACGGCCGTCGACGCGGGCACCCGCGTGGGCCGCTTCTTCCTGCAGGAAATGATGGGCAAGGTCTGGCCGAAGTTCGCCGACAAGGAATGGTGGCCGGGCATCATCATCACGTCCGTCATTTTCACGGGCGCCTGGGGCTACCTCGTCTACTCGGGCGACATCGGTTCGATCTGGCCGCTCTTCGGCATCTGCAACCAGCTGCTCGCCTCGGTGACGCTTCTGATCGGCACCACGGTCATCCTGCGCATGAACAAGACCCAGTACGCCTGGATCACGGGCGTGCCGGGCGTCTTCATGACGATCATCACCTTCTGGGCCGGCATCTGGCTCGTCGTCAACCAGTACCTCCCGGCCGGGCAGTATCTGCTCGCCGTCCTCTCGGTGCTCGTGATGTTCCTGATGCTCTTCGTGATCGTCGGCACCGTCCGCCGCTGGATTGTTCTTCTCGGCATCCATACGACCGTGAAGGACGAATACGGCGATGAAGTGAAGGTCCTCGTCGCCGAATAAGGCGCGGATCCTTCCCACCCCAAAACGAAGCCGGAGCTCCCCCCGCGGGAGTTCTGGCTTTTTGCTGGGCGCTCGAAAAGGACTTTTCGCGTCAGTCGTCGAGCAGTTCGAGTAGCTCGGTGAGAAGCGCTTTGGGGTCTTCCTTCACCCGAACGCGCGAGAGCGCTCCGTCGCCCAGGAAGCCTTCCTTTTGCGCCGTCTCGAGCATGCGAAAGAGGGAATCGTAGTAGCCTCCGGTGCTCACGAAGCCGATCGGCTTTCTCGTGCGGTCGATCGAGAGGTTCGTGAGCACCTCGAAGGCTTCTTCGAGGGTTCCGATGCCGCCGGGGAGCACGAAGAACCCGTCGGAGAGCTCCGCCATGCGCGCCTTGCGCTCGGCGAAACTTCCGCAGTGCTCGAGCTTCGTGAGGTTGCCAGCGGGCGCCTCGCGCTCGAGAAGAAAGGTCGGGATGACGCCCGTCACCGAAGCGCCGCCCTCGAGCGCCGTTTGGGAAACGATGCCCATGAGGCCGCCGTTACCGCCTCCGAAGACGAGGTCGCAGCCGTGGCGGGCGATCGCGTCCCCCAGGGCGCGGGCGGTCGCTTCGTATTGCGGGGAGCGTCCCGGGCGGGAGCCGCAGAAGACGCAGAAAGTCGGTTTTTTCGACATGAAAGGTTCCTCGAAACGTCGGCGACGCGAAAATTATCGCCAAAGTGCGGTAAGAAATTGTATCCTTGCAACCCGCACGCGCCGCGGCGTTTTCGCAAACGATTTTGACGCTTCGGACGAACGCGCGGCCAAAAGAAGATTCTTCAAGATACCCGAGAACCCGATGCTTTACTCCCTCATCCGCAGTTTTCTTTTCCGACTCGACCCCGAAACGGCTCACGCCCTCATCATGAACAACATCGACTGGGCGTCGGCCGTCCGGGCGACTCGCCTCGTCTGTCCCGCTCCCGTCTCGCACCCCGTGGAGGTGATGGGGCTTCGTTTCCCCAACGCCGTAGGTCTCGCCGCCGGGATGGACAAGACCGCTGCCCATGTGTCGTCCCTCGGCAGTCTCGGCTTCGGTCACATCGAAGTAGGCACGATCACGCCGCGCGAGCAGGCGGGCAACCCCAAGCCCCGCTGCTGGCGCCTCATTCCCGCTCAGGGAATCGTCAACCACATGGGCTTCAACAACTGCGGCGCCGACAAGGCGATCGTCAACCTCGCCAGCGCCAAGGCCTACCGCGCCAAGGGCGGGATCGTCGGGATCAACATCGGTAAGCAAAATTCCACGGCCGTTGCCGACGCGCTCCCCGACTACGTCGAGTGCATGAAAAAACTCACCGAACACGCCGATTATCTCGCGATCGACATTTCCTGCCCGAACACCCCGGGCCTCACGCGTCTGCAGGAGGCCGACGCCCTCGAGCCACTCGTCGCCGGCATCGCCGCCGAGCGCGACCGTCAGGCCGACCGCCTTGGGCGCCGAGTGCCGATCACGATCAAGATCGGTCCCGATCTCGCCGACGAAACCTTGAAGCGCGTGGCGGACCTTTTTGTGCGCTACGAGATGGATGCCGTGACGGCGACGAACACCACGGTGTCGCGAAAGGGCGTCGAACACCTCGAGAAAAGCGAAAACCCCGGCGGTCTCTCCGGCAAGCCGCTTTTTGAGCGCTCGACCGAAGTGGTCCGCATCCTCTCCGATCACCTCAAGGGGGAACTCCCCATCATCGCCGTGGGCGGCGTCATGACGGCCGAAGACGCCGTCGCCAAGATGGAGGCGGGCGCTTCGCTCGTTCAGCTCTACACGGGCTTCATTTATTCCGGTCCCGCCTTGATCGCGGCCTGCGCCGAAGCGATCGGCCGCCGCGGCTGAGTTTTCGGCGGATCCGTTCGATGAGACGGGCTGCTTTGCTTTCGGGCGGCGGCCCGTTTTTTTTGTGTCGAGAAAAATCGGAACCGCTCGGATTCGGTCGGCCGTAGGCTACAATGTCAACTTTTACTTTTCAGGAAATCCTTCCATGGTCTCCAATCAGTACGAGACCCTGATGCGCTACGTATACGAGCACGGGGTCGACAAGGCCGACCGCACGGGCACGGGCACCCGCTCCGTCTTCGGCTATCAAATGCGCTTCAATCTTGCGGAAGGTTTTCCGCTCGTCACGACGAAGAAGCTTCATCTTCGCTCGATCATCCACGAACTCCTCTGGTTCCTGAAGGGCGACTCCAACATCGCCTACCTCAAGGAAAACGGCGTCCGCATCTGGGACGAATGGGCCGATGAAAACGGCGACCTCGGTCCCGTCTACGGCGTTCAGTGGCGCAGCTGGCGCGGCGCCGACGGCCAAACGGTCGATCAGATCGCAAACCTCATCGACGAAATCAAGCGCAATCCCGATTCGCGCCGCCTCATCGTCTCGGCCTGGAACGTCGCCGAAGTCCCCAAGATGGCGCTTCCTCCCTGCCACCTCCTCATGCAGTTCTACGTGGCGGGCGGACGTCTTTCGTGTCAGCTCTATCAGCGAAGCTGCGACATTTTCCTCGGCGTTCCCTTCAACATCGCCTCCTATTCGCTTTTGACGCACATGGTCGCGCAGCAGTGCGACCTGGAGCCGGGTGATTTCGTCTGGACGGGCGGGGACTGCCACATCTACAAGAACCACTTCGAGCAGGTCGAGCTGCAGCTCTCGCGCGAGCCGCGCCCCTATCCGAAGCTCGTCATTCACCGCCGACCCGAGTCGATCTTCGACTACCGATACGAAGATTTCGAGATCGTCGGCTACGATCCGCACCCGCACATCAAGGGGGTCGTTTCGGTATGACGCAGTCGGTGGAACTCATCGTCGCCGTCGCGCGAAACGGCGTGATCGGCGGGCAAAACAAAATGCTCTGGCACGTGCCGGAAGACTTCCGTCACTTCAAGACCGTGACGATGGGCTTGCCCGTCGTGATGGGACGAAAGACTTTCGAATCGATCGGGCGCCCCCTGCCGGGGCGGCGCAACGTGGTGCTGACGCGCCGCACGGACTGGCGTCACGAGGGCGTCGAGGTCGTGCACGATTGGGAAGAGGCGAAGGCGCTTCTTGCCGACGCGCCCCGACTCATGGTGCTCGGCGGGGGAGAGCTCTACCGTCAGACGCTCTCCGAAGCCGACGTCCTGTGGCTTACCGAAATGGACCGGGACTTTGAAGGGGACACGAGCTTTCCCGACTTCGATCGTTCGGACTGGACTGAGGAGCTCCTCTCGGAACTCCCGCCCGACGAAAAACGGGACTTCTCCGTGCGCTTCAAGAAGTTCACGCGCAACCCCGCCGGCTGAACGACGGACGGTGGAAAACATCGAAAAGGCCGCGCCCTCGGTGGATAACCGAAGCGCGGCCTTTTGCTGTCGGCAACCCGCCCTCCGAGAAGGGGTTTGGAGCGGGGTGACAAAGTTGTCCACAGGCGGGGAGGGCAGGTTGTCCGCCGATTTATCCACAGAATTTGTGGGTAAGATAAACATCTTAGCCCCGGCGATCGGCAAATCCCCTCTCGCACCAAGGAAAACCCGAGTTGATGCAAAAATGTGCAAATTGAAAATTTCGGGAAAATTTCTCTCGAGAATCTGTGGATAACTTTGCAAAAAGAAGCGGGAGAAGAGAAAGGAAAGAATTTAACAGGCAACAAAAAAAGCCCGATCTCTTTCGAGACGAGCTTCCTTCCTGTGGAAAAGTGGCGCGGCTGGCAGGATTCGAACCCACGACCCTCTGGTTCGTAGCCAGATACTCTATCCAACTGAGCTACAGCCGCGCAAAAGAGAAGTGAATTCTATCTTGGGAGTATGCATTTTGTCAAGGGTGTATGAACAAAAAATTTATAGTCTTCATTTATCTTTACGTGAAGCTAAAAAAGTTACGAAGTTTGCAGGAAACACCCCGTGAAGAGGGTTGTTTCCCCTAGAATGCGGTGCAACCGAGAAAATCGGGTCTGCTCGTGAGCCCCCGATGATTTCGCCCCTTGGCGCAGCTTGAGCGAATGCTCGCTGTGCCTCTTTGTCGTTCCCAAATTTCTTCGGTTGTGATGACACCACGCCTTCAGCTACGCAACATTACCAAGCGGTATCCGGGCATCGTCGCCAACGATCACGTGTCCATGGAAATCGCCCCGGGCGAAGTTTTGGCCGTCCTCGGCGAAAACGGCGCCGGCAAATCCACGCTCATGAAAATCATCTACGGCGCGACGACGCCGGACGAAGGGGAGATCGTCTTTGACGGCGTACCCTTGGCCGTGTCGAGTCCGGCGGAAGCGCGCGACCTGGGGATCGCCATGGTGCATCAGCACTTCGCGCTCTTTGAGACGCTCACCGTGACGGAAAACGTCGCTTTGGGGCTTGCCAAGGGGATGACGCTCGAGACGATCGCCTCGGAAGTGCGTCGACTCGGCGAAAACTACGGCCTCGAAGTGGATCCCGAATCGGTGGTGCACGACCTCTCCATGGGCGAGCGTCAGCGCGTTGAAATCATTCGCGCCCTCATGACGCATCCGAAGCTTCTGATTCTCGACGAACCGACTTCGGTTCTGACGCCCCAGGCCGTGCGAAAGCTCTTTGTGACGCTGCACAAACTCGCATCGGAAGGCGTTTCGATTCTCTTCATTTCGCACAAACTCGACGAAATCCGCGAGCTTGCCGACCGCTGCGTCGTGCTTCGTTCCGGAAAAATCGTCGCCTCCGTCAATCCGAAGGAAGAAACGGAAGATTCGCTCGCGCGCCTCATGATCGGCAAGGAACCTCCCGTCGTGCGCGCGGCGGAAGGGACGCCGGGCGACGTGGTGTTCCGTCTGATCGACCTTTCGGCGCCGGGCACGCAGCGCGTGTGCGGGATCCAGAACATTCTCCTGAGCGTGCACGCGGGCGAGATCGTCGGGATCGCCGGCATTTCCGGGAACGGTCAGGCGCGCTTCATGTCCGCGGCGAGCGGCGAATACCGTTCCGACGCCAAGGCGGTCGAACTCTTCGGCAAGCCCGTCGGGCACCTCGACACGAAGGAGCGCCGTGCGCTCGGTCTTCGCTACGTCCCCGAACAGCGCCTCGGTCACGCGGCGGTGCCCGATCTTCCCCTTCGCGTCAACACCTATCTCACGGGCGACGACTTCGTGGAGAAGGGCTTCATCCTTCGCAAGAAGGCGCGCGACTTTGCCGAAAAGGTCGTCGAGCGCTTCCACGTGAAGACCCCCTCCGTGGAAAAGCACGCGGGCGGTCTCTCGGGCGGCAATCTCCAGAAATTCATCATGGGCCGAGAAATTCTGCAGCGCCCCAAGGTGCTTCTCGTCAATCAGCCGACCTGGGGCGTCGACGTGGGCGCCGCCGCCGTGATCCGCAATTCGCTCATGCGCCTCCGCAGCGAAGGCGCCGCGATCATCGTCGTTTCCGAAGAAATCGACGAGCTCTTTGAAATTTCCGACCGCATCGCGGTCATGTACCGAGGACATCTGTCGCCCGCCGTGCCCAAGGAAAGCCTCAACATTGAAGAGGTCGGCCGGTGGATGTCCGGTCTCTGGCCGGGCGGCCCGGGTCATAAGAACCAAAACGTCGAGGAGGCGGCATGAATTTTCCCATTCAAATGACGGCGCGGCCTGAGCCCGCCCGCTCTCTGCGCTGGGCGAGTCCCGCCGCGGCACTTCTCCTGACGGTTCTTACGGGGGCCGTGCTCTTTGCTCTGCTCGGCCAGGATCCCTTGGTGGCGCTTCGCACCTTCTTCGTCGAGCCTCTCGCCACCGTGCGCGGGTGGTCGGAAGTCGCCGTGAAGATGACGCCGCTTCTTCTCTGCTCGGTGGGGCTCGTGGTGTGTTTCCGCGCGAACGTCTGGAACATCGGCGCCGAAGGACAGCTGATCGCGGGCGCCATCACGGGCGGCGCCGTGGCGCTTTGCGCCGACCAGGCGACGGGGCCCGCCTTCGTGATCCTCGTCATGCTCGCGTCCGCTCTCGGGGGCGCCGTGTGGGGCGGAATTACGGCCCTTTTGCGCCACCGCTTCCACGCCAACGAAATTCTCGTGAGCCTCATGCTCGTCTACGTGGCGCAGCTCCTTCTCGCCTGGGCCGTGCAGGGGCCGATGCGCGATCCGCAGGGCTTCGGCTTCCCGCAGACGCGGCTCTTTGACGCCGGAGCGCTGCTTCCCGTCCTCATCGAAGGCACGCGCCTTCACGCGGGCGCGCTCCTCGCGCTGATTTCGGCCGTCGGAATATGGATTCTGATGGACAAGATGGCGCTCGGCTTTCAGTTCAAGATTTCCGGCATGGCGCCGCTTGCGGCCCGCTATGCGGGCTATCGCCCGGGTCACCTCATCTGGGCTTCGATGCTGATTTCGGGGGCCCTGGCGGGGCTAGCGGGCGGCATTGAGGCGACGGGCCCTCTGGGGCAGTTGACGCCCACGATCAGCCCGGGCTACGGGTTCGCGGCCATCATCGTGGCCTTCGTCGGCCGCCTGGCGCCGCTCGGCTGCATTCCCGCGGCCTTCATCATGGCGCTCTTTTATCTCGGGGGCGAACTTGCGCAGAGCCGTCTGGGCTTGCCCGCCTCGATCACGGGCGTCTATCAGGGGCTTCTCCTCTTTTTCATTCTCGCCTGCGACACGATGATCTTCTATCGCCTCCGCTGGGTGGGCTTCAAGGAGGCAAAGTAAATGGAACTCTTGGCTTCGATCATTTCCTCCACGCTCAACGCGGGGACGCCTCTTCTGATCGCCGCGGTCGGCATTCTCATTAATGAGAAGTCGGGCGTGCTCAACCTCGGGATCGAGGGGATCATGCTCATGGGCGCGGTGACGGGCTTCGGCGTGACGCTCTCGACGGGGAGCTTCGCGCTCGGTTTCGCCGCGGGCTTCGGCGTGGGGCTTCTCCTCGGCCTTCTCTTTGCCTTCTTCACGATCGGCATTCACGCGAACCAGTACGCGGCGGGTCTGGCTCTCACGCTTTTCGGCACGGGGCTTTCGGCCTTCATCGGACAGCCCATGCAGGGGGCGGCCTTGCCTTCGCGCGCGCCGCTCGGCATCCCCTTCCTCGAAGACGTTCCCTTCTTCGGTCCCGCCTTCTTCTCGCTTCACGCCTTCGTCTACATCGCGCTCATTTTGCTCGCGCTCGTGTGGTACTTCCTCTTCAAGACGCGAGGGGGGCTCATTCTGCGCGCCGTGGGCGAATCGCCCGAATCGGCTTATGCGCTCGGCTACCCGGTGCGCCGCATCCGCCTCTACGCGGTCGTCTTCGGCGCTTCCATGGCGGGCTTGGCCGGTGCGTACCTGTCGCTTGTCTACACGCCGCTTTGGGTGGAAGGCATGACGGCGGGCCGCGGCTGGATCGCGCTCGCGCTCGTCACGTTCGCCACGTGGCGTCCGGCGCGCGTCGTCTTCGGGGCGTATCTCTTCGGCGGCGTCACGATGCTGCAGTTCGCCTTCCAGGGGATGGGGATCGCCGTGCCGCCGCAGTTCATGGCGATGACGCCCTACCTCGCGACGATTCTCGTTCTGGTGCTCATCTCGCGCAATCCCGAGTGGATTCGCCTGAACGTCCCGGCTTCGCTCGGGAAACCTTTCCAGCCGAACCACTGAGATCCAAGCGAATCGCGAAAAGGGGAGCCTTCGGGCTCCCTTTGTCGTCGGAGGCTTCGAAAGTATCTTTCCTGAAAGGAAAAAGAGGGCTTTCCCCCTTCTACGACTAGGGGATCTTCCTTACAATACGGGCAAAATTTTTCACCATTCTCCTTGGAGATCTTTGATGCAAAAGCGTACTTTGATCAAGGTCGCCGTGGCTTCCGCCACCGCGCTTCTGTTGACGGCCTGCGGCAAGGAAGAGCCGAAGACGGCTCAGCCCGCCCCGGCGGCTTCGTCCGCCCCCGCCGCCAAGGTGGACGCTTCGGGCCCCCTCAAGGTGGCCTTCGTTTACGTGAGCCCGGCCAACGAAGAAGGTTGGTCCTCCCAACACGACAAGGCCCGTCAGGCCGTCGAAAAGCACTTCGGGGACAAGATCAAGGTCACCTGGCTCGAAAACATTCCCGAAAACGCCGACGCGGAACGCGTGATCCGCGACCTCGCCACGCAGGGCAACAAGCTCATCTTCGCGACGTCGTTCGGCTACATGAATTCGCTCATGAAGGTCGCCAAGGAATTCCCGGACGTGATCTTCGAGCACGCCACGGGCTACAAGACCGACAAGAACGTCACGAACTACACGGCGCGCTTCTATGAAAGCCGCTACCTCGCCGGCAAGCTCGCGGGCGCCACGACGAAGACGAACATCCTCGGCTACGTCGCCGCCTTCCCGATTCCGGAAGTGCTGCGCGGCATCAACGCCTACACGCTCGGCGCCCGTTCGGTGAATCCGAACGTTGAAGTCCGCGTGGTGTGGACCTCCTCCTGGTACGATCCGGGCAAGGAAACCGACGCGACGAAGTCTCTCATCGGTCAGAAGGCCGACGTGATCACGCATCACACGAATTCGACCGCCGTCGCCGCCACCTGCGAAGAAGCGAAGGTTCCGGTCATCTCCTACAATTCCGCCATGAAGAAGGCCGCGCCCACGATGCTCCTGGCGGGCGTCGTGCACCTCTGGGACGAGTACTACACGAAGCGCATCCAGATGGTCCTCGACGGCACCTGGAACAACACCCCGACCTGGGGCGGCGCGCCTGAGCACATGATCGCGCTCGAAGCCGTCACGCCGAACGCTCCGAAGGCCGTGGTGGACGACATCAACGCCACGATGGCGAAGATGGAAAAGCGTGAATTCCATCCGTTCACGGGCCCGATCGTCACGAACGAAGGGAAGACCGTCGTTCCGGAAGGCAAGGTCGCAACCGATCAGGAACTCCTCAACATGAACTATTTCGTTCAGGGCGTTGCGGGCAAGGTTCCGACGAACTGATTCCGCTTGTCCGGACAAACACTCGAAGCCTCGACGGGTTTTCCGCCCGCCGGGGCTTTTCTCATTTCCGACGTCTTGCGCGTAACCAACGGAAACACTCTGTCGGTTGTCGGTAACGCAGGGCAGAGGTCTTGCGCGGGAAGTCTTTCAGGACGGACGACAACGCCAAGGAGGAGGAAGGGGGCCAACTTTCCCTGCGGCGGCGCCATTGCTGGCCAAGCCGTCGAAAATTTCTGCTGTAATATAGTCCTCCTTTTTCGACGCCTCTCACCATCGAGTTCTCATGCAGAATCTCCCGCTCGTCACCAGCCTTGTCGGCGCCTTCGGTTTGGCGCTCGTCTTCGGGTATTTGGCCGAACGCTACTTCAGGATGCCGGCCCTGGTCGGCTATCTGCTTTCGGGCGTTTTCGTGCAGTTCTTCCCGTGGCTCCCGCCGGTGGACCGGTCGGTGACGGAACAGCTCGCCGAAGTGGGCGTGATGCTCCTGATGGTGGGCGTGGGTCTGCATTTCTCGGTGCGCGATCTTCTGGCCGTAAAGGGCGTGGCTCTCCCGGGAGCACTTTTGCAGATGCTCCTCATCATCCTGTTGGGTGCGCTTTTTGCCTGGGGCTTTTGGGACTGGGGCGCGGGAAGCGCGACGCTTTTCGGTCTGACCCTCTCCTGCGCGTCGACCGTGGTGGTGACGAAGGCCCTCGAGATGGCCAAGCTCACGAACGCGCCCGAAGGCCGCGTCGCGATGGGCTGGCTCATCGTGCAGGACCTCGTGACGGTCATCATCCTCGTGCTTTTGCCGCCTTTTGCGTCCGTCATGCTCTCGAGCGGTCCCGTCGACGGACGGGCGATCGTGGGGAACGTTCTTTCGACGCTGGCGGGCGTGGCGCTCTTTGCCTTTCTGATGCTGGGCGGCGGCCGCCGAATCATCCCCTTCATCTTGAAGCGCGTCGCCATGACAGGCTCGCGGGAACTCTTCACGCTGGCGGTCCTCGCGCTCGCGCTCGGCATCGCGTACGCCGCGGGCGTCTTCTTCAACGTGAGCTACGCCCTGGGAGCCTTTCTGGCCGGCATGGTGATGCGCGAGAGCCGCTATGCCAAGCGCGCCGCGACGAACGCGTTGCCGCTGCAGGACGCCTTTTCGGTCCTCTTTTTCGTTTCGGTGGGGATGATGCTCGACTGGCACATCTTCATGGAGGACCCCTACGAAATCCTTCTCATTGTCGCGATCATTCTGTGCGGCACGACGAGCGTGAGCTTCGGCCTCGTGCTTCTTCTGCGCTGGCCGCTCAAGACCGCCTTCACCGTGGCCGCCTCCCTCGCGCAGATCGGTGAATTCTCCTACATTGTCGCGGGACAAGGGATTGCGCTGGGTCTTGCCGACAGCAAGGTGATGAGCCTCATCGTAGGGGCGTCGATCCTCACGATCGCGCTCAACCCCTTTGTCTTCCGCCTGATTCCGCTCCTGACGAACCGCTTCGTGGTCCGCTGGTCCTGGGCGCGGCACGCCGCTTCGCGCGCGATTCCCACGATCGGTCACGACGAAGAACCCGCGACCGCGAAGCCCCTTCGCCGCGGCGGCGAAGCGATCGTAATCGGAATGGACGAACGCGTTCCGGGGGTGGTCGAAAGCCTCATCGAGCGCAAGTTCCCGGTGGTGCTCATTTCGCCCGAGCGCGAGTCCGACTACGACGTCGATCTTTCGCGCGAGACGATCGCGTTCCTCACGGGCGATCCGACCGACCCGATGCTCCTCGTGCAGGCGCGCATCACGTCGGCCGCGGTGCTCGTCGTGACGGGCGAGTCCGTCGCGAAGAGCCGCCACATCGCGAAACTGGCGTCGGATCTCAATCCGGGCCTTCCCGTCGTCATCCGCACCGAACACTTCGACAGCGAAGAGGCCTTTGCGGACCTTTCGAACGTCACGGTCGTCAGCGACACGATTGCGACGAGCTTCTGCCTGGCGGCCGCCGCCGCGGACGCGGCGGAAAAGCCGAAGAAACCCAAGACGGAAGGCCTCGAAGAGGACGATGACGCTAAGGAAGGCATTGCCGAAACCTTCCGCAACGCCTATCCGCGCATCGTCCGGGGCCTGCGCCGTCGCGGCCGCGCCGAGTAACCAATTCAAGTTTGATCGTGACGACCGAAACGCTTCTCTGGGTCCTGACGGGCCTCGCCGCCCTTGCCGTCCTGTTGCTCGCCATTCTCCTTGTGCGGAGCTTTTCCGTGGGGCGCTACGCCGAAATTGCGGCCGACCAGGTCTCGGACGCCGTGCTCGCGCGCGAAGAGCGGCTGCGGGAAACCGTTCGCGCCTTGGAGCAGCGTCAGGTGGCGACCCTCACGCAGTATTTTCACCACATGGGAGAAGCCCAGAAGTCCGGGCTCGTCGCGGTGAACGGCATGACCGACGCCGTGCGAGCGACGCTCGCGCAGCTCGAGGCCCGTTTTCGGGAGTTGAGCGACCTACAGGGCGCGCAGAGCCGGCAGATGGAGGGACGTCTTTCGGAAGCGCTCGAAAAAATCACGCTCGGCAACGAGGCAAAGCTCGAGAAGATCCGCGAGACGGTGGCGGAAAAACTCGACAGAACGCTCTCGGAACGTTTGACGGAGAGTTTTCGCACGGTCGACGACAAACTCGGCCTCGTACAGAAGGGACTGGGCGAAATGCGGCAGATGGCGCAGAGCGTCCGGGACCTTCAGGGGGTGCTCACGAACGTGAAGACCCGAGGAAATTTCGGGGAAGTGCAGCTCGCGCGTCTTCTCTCGGACCTCCTCGCGCCCGAGCAGTTTGCCTCCCAAGTGCGGCTTGATCCCGCCTCGCGCGAGGCGGTGGACTTCGCCGTGAAGCTCCCCGGGCGCGTCGAAGGCGAACCCTGCTGGCTTCCGATCGACGCGAAATTCCCGATGGAGGACTTCGAGCGGCTCCTCGCCGCCCGCGAAGCGTCCGACCGCGCGGCCGAAGACGCCGCCCAGAGAGCCCTTGCCAAGGCCGTACTCGCGCAGGCGAAGTCGATTCGCGAGAAGTACGTGCGCCCGCCCGTGACGACGGAATTCGCCGTCCTCTTTTTGCCGTCCGAGTCGCTCTACGCGGAAGTGCTCCGCACCGACGGGATGTTCGAGCGCCTGCAGAAGGACTACCGCATCACGCCCGCGGGACCGACGGTGCTCGCGGCGCTTCTCAACAGTCTGCAGATGGGGTTCGTCACGCTCGCGATCGAGGCGCGTTCCGCCGAAATCTGGCGGCTCCTCGGGGACGTCAAGGCGGAATTCGGACTCTTTTGCGAACAGTTCGAGCACGTTTCGAAGAAATTCGACGAGGCGCAGGCAAGCCTCAGAAAGATGCGGACCCGTCAGAACGTGATGGCCCGTAAAATGACGGAAATCGATCGTCCCGAGGACGATGCCTCGGGATGGATCGGAGTTCCACAGGAAAAGACGGGAGAAGAAAAATCATGAAGTTTCTGATTCTCGACGCCGGCTGTGCTTTTCACGGCCAAGGGGGCGAGCTCAATCATCTCTTCACGAAGGTCGCCAAGGAAACGCTCGAGGCCTTCGGACACGAAGTGGCCGTGACGGAAGTGGGCGGCGACTGGAAGGTTGAAGAGGAGCACGAAAAGATCCGCGCCGCGGACGTGCTCGTCATTCAGACGCCGGGTTGGTGGATGAGCCCGCCCTGGCAGTTGAAGCGCTACGAGGACGAGGTCTTTACGACCGGCGGCTTTACGCGCGGGGACGGGCGTACGCGCACGGAGCCGACGAAGAACTACGGTACGGGCGGCCTTCTGACCGAAAAGCGCTACCTGCTCTCCTCGACCTGGAACGCGCCGAAGGAAGCCTTTGACGAGCCGGGCGACTTTTTCGAAGGACGCGGCATCGACGGCGTGCTTCTCCCCGTTCACAAAACCCTGCAGTTCCTCGGCATGCATCCGCTCGAATCCTTCATGGCCAACGACGTTCTGAAGAACCCGCGGATCGAAGCCGACATCGAGCGCTGGAAGGCGCACCTCAAGGCGCTTTTCGGCTGAACATTTTCAACCCACCAAGAAAGGAAAAAAAACACATGCGCAAATTGATCATCGCGGCGACCGCGGCCGTCGGCATTCTTCTCGCGGGATGCCAGACCATGGAAGGCCTCGGTCAGGACTTGAAGAAGGGCGCCGACCACGTGAGCACGGCGATCGGCAAGGCGGGCGACAAGCTCACCGAAACCGCCCGGGAAGCGCAGGAGTAACCGATGCGTCGCTTCATGCAGATCGGCATCGCCCTCGTTTTTGCGGCCTTCCTTCTCTGGGTGGGCGTCACGGTCTGGGGGCTTCTCCACCGTTCGGGCGTTCTCTGAGAAGGAGAGCGAAGTCCGCCGGGCGAATCGGTTCGACGCCGAAGCGCCGAAGCTTCTTTCCCGCCTTGAAGAGAAGCTTGTCCTTCGTCGCGAGCCACGAGGCGCCCGCCGCCCTGGCGAGCACGAGAAACTTCTGATCCAAGGGATCGCGGCAACGAACCGTAAGGGTCTTCGCAGAGGCGGACACCGCCTCTGCGGGGACCCTTTGCGCATTCCGGCTCCAGGCTTCGAGCAAAGTAAAGACGGCCTCCTCGTCGCCCGCGAGGAATTTGGGGCGTCCCAACACTTCCGCCGCCTCCTTGAGCGCTTCGTCGTCGAAGACCGCGGCGACGGTCCCCGTTTCCAACGCCCGACGAAGCGGTTCCGCCGAAGCGTCGTGCCAGAAGAGAAGGTCGAGGAGCACGTTCGTGTCGATGACGATGCGCGGACGGTCGGTATTCTCAGGGGCGCCGGGCAGGCGGGCGAGGCGTTCGGTGAGCGTGTCGGAAAGAGGCATCGGAATGCAACAGTGGGTGGGAAAGGCGCAAGTGTAGCGCACGGCGCCGCTAGAATGAGAAGAGATTTTTTTTGAGGAGAAGCCCATGAACCGTGAAGACGTCCTCCGACTCCTTCGCACGCGCTATACGACGAAGCACTACGACGCGAACCGTCCGGTCTCGGACGAGGATCTCGAGGTGCTCCTCGAAGCCCTGCGTCTTACGCCCACCTCGGTGAACGGTCAGTATACGAAGTTCTTCGTCGCGAAGACCCCCGAAGCCCGCGCGCGCCTCATGCCCGCGGTCATGGACTTCAACCGGGAGCGCGTCAAGAACGCTTCGCACCTCATCGTCTTCGCCGTTCCGAAGGTCCCGACCGAAGAGCATCTCCGGGCGGTGGTCCAACAGGAAGCGGCCGACGGTCGCTTTCCCGCCGACATGCCCGAAGCGCAGCGCGACGCGGGGCGGCGCAACTTCACGAACCGCAACAACGGCACGCCCGAAGCGTTTCGTGCGTGGACCACGGCGCAGGCCTACATCGCGCTCGGTTTTCTCCTCTACACGGCCGCGCTGATCGGCGTCGACACGACGGCGATCGAAGGGGCGGAATTCGACGAGGCCGACCGCATTCTCGGCTTTGACGAGATGAACCTGCGCACTGTGATGATGGTCGCCCTGGGTCACCGCGATCCGAACGACTCGAACGCCCGCCGTCCGAAGAGCCGTCTGCCGATGTCGGCGGTCGTCGAAGAAATCACGGGCTGACATCCACCTTCGGCATCCAGACTTTTGTCGCGTGCGGGACGGTTTGCTAGACTCTCCCGCACGCTGAATTTTCTATTTTTCCCACCCATGATCCGTCCGATTTTCCCGCTTCTTGCGATTTGTCTTCTCGCGCCCGCGCTTTCGCAGGCCTCTGAAAAGGATCCTCTTGAAATCGCCTACGAGAAGGCGCAGACCGTTTTGGAAGACCGAAGCTTCTACGAAAAGTGGAAGGACGCGAAGACCTTCCGCGACGCCAAGGAAGCGGACGCCGTCTCGGAGGCCGCCCGCGCGCAGCTGCGCGAACTCGAGCGCGCCATGAAGGATGTGGAGGCCTACTGCGGCGAACGCTTCTTCGTGAACAGCTGCGTCAAAGAGGGACGCGACAAGTCGAACGACCGGCGCCGCGAAATCAATCAGATCGTCATCAAGGTGAACGACTACCGTCACGCGCTCAACGTCGAGCGCCTCAAGGAGCGCCGCATCGCGCGTCCGGCTTCGAAGCCCATGGACATCGAGCCCGCGACCGTGAAGGAACCTTCGAAACCGATGAATGTCGCGCCCAAGACGCCGCGCGCCCCTTCCGAACCCATGGACTTCAACCGCAAGGAACGCTCGCCCTCCGAACCGATGTCGCTTGGCGGCCGCCGCCGCGAAGCGTCCGAGCCCGTGACGCTTTCGAATGACCGCGCCGCCGAAGTCGAGGCGCGCCGCGCCGAAGCGGCCGCGCGCGAAGCGCAGGAAGAGGCGAATCTCGCCGCCTACGAAGAAAAGCAGGCCCGCGCCAAGGCCCGTCAGGAAAAGGCTGAGGCGATGGCCGAGAAGCGCCGCGAAAAGCGTCTCGAGCGAAGCCGCGAACTCAATAAGACGATTGAAGAACGCCGCGCCGCGCAGGAGCGCCTCGAAGAGCGCCGCCGCAACAAGGATTCGGGTCTTGAGGGATATTTCTGATGGCTTCGGATCCGATCTTCAACATCAATCGTCCCCTGCGGGAGCGCACCCGCATCGCGCTCTCGGCCGAAGGGCCCTTCGCGAAGGGACGCAGGGAATTTCATGAGCGTCCCTCGCAGATCGCCTACGCCGAAGAAGCGGCCGACGCGATCGAAAAGGAAGGGACCCTCATCGCCGAGGCCGGGACGGGCACGGGGAAGACCTTTGCCTACCTCACGCCCGCGCTCCTGGCGGGAAAGCGCGTCATCATTTCGACCGCGGGGAAGCCCCTTCAGGACCAGCTCTTTCGCAAGGACCTTCCGATTCTCCGCAAGACGCTCGGGATCACCTTCGACGCGGCGCTTCTGAAGGGCCGCGCCAACTACATCTGCCACCACCACCTCGAACGCACGAAGGGAGAGGAATACCTCCCCGAGCGGGATTCCTTCGAAAAGCTCCGGAAAATCGAGCGCTTCGCCAAGATTTCTCAGACGGGCGACCGAGCGGAACTCCCCGACGTTCCCGACAACGATCCGCTCTGGCCCATGGTGACGAGCACGGTCGAGAGCTGTCTCGGGATCAAGGACTGTCCCTTCGCGGACGAATGCTTTCTGCGCCGCGCGCGCGAACGCGCGAAGTGCGCGCAGATCGTGGTGGTGAACCATCACCTCTATCTGTCGGCCATGACGATGGAGGAGGGTGCCGAAGGAATGCTCCCCTCGGTGGACCTTACGGTCATGGACGAAGCGCATCAGCTCCCGTCGATCGCGACGGACTTCTTTGCGACGAGCTTTTCGACCCGCGAAATCGAACTCGCGATGGAGCGGATTCAGGACCGCGGGATCGCCGAGGCGGCGGACTGTGCGGACTGGCGCAAGCTTCGCATTCGGATGAATTCGGCGATTTCGGCCCTGCGCGTGAGTCTCGAGTCGGCGGGGCTCGAAACCCGGGACAAAAAGTCGATTGCGGCGATGCCGCTTTTTCCGCGCATCGTTCCCGCCTTCCTGGGGCTTCTCAAGGAAATGGCAGTGGTCTCCAAAGCCCTCGGCAACGCCAAGGAGCGCGACGAGGAGCTCGCGGCCGCGGCGAAGACTTGGGACCGGATTCTGCTTGAAGCCGAGTCCTGGCGCCCCTTCATGACGGTCCCCGAAGACTTTCCCTTCCCGCCCTCGGACGACGAAGAGGTGCTGAAGCTGCGCGAAGAGGCGATGAAGCCCAAGGACGTGCCCGCCTCGGTTGATCTTTCGCCCGTACCGGGCGTGCCGTCGGTGCGTTGGCTTGAATCCTACGCTTCGGGGACGCGATTCACGAATACGCCCTTGAGCGTCGCGGGGGCCTTTGCGGAAATGAAAAACCGCGTGGGCGGCGCCTGGATCTTCACGTCGGCGACGCTCTCCGCAGGGGGCGACTTCAAGCATTTCCGGGGACAACTGGGGTTGCCGGAAGAGACGCCCGCCTTTTCGTGGCCGAGTCCCTTCAACTACTGGGAGCAGGGGTGCTTTTATCTCCCGGAACTCCCTGCGCCCGCCAACAACACGAAGGAACACACGCAGCGCGTCGTCGACTGCGTGTGGCCTCTGATCGAGGCGGCGGGCGGCCGAACGTTTCTCCTCTGCACGTCGCTTGCCGCGGTCGATTACGCGGCCGAGCTTCTTCGCGCCAGGCTCGAGGCCAACGGCAACCGCTATCCGCTTTTCGTTCAGGGCGACAGGCCCAAGGGGGCGCTCATCGAAGCCTTCCGCGAGGCGGGCAACGGCATTCTCGTGGGCTCGATGAGCTTCTGGGAGGGGGTCGACGTGCAGGGCGAGTCGCTCTCGCTCGTCGTGATCGACAAGCTTCCCTTTGCGTCGCCCGACGATCCGATCTCGGCCGCCAAGAGCGAGTGGCTGCGTCAAAAGGGCGTGCATCCCTTCGTGGCGATGACGCTTCCCTCGGCCGTGATCGCCCTGAAGCAGGGGGCGGGGCGTCTCATCCGAAGCGAAACGGACCGCGGCATGTTCGTCCTCTGCGACGTGCGGGTGACGCAGAAGGGCTACGGCAAGATCGTGCTCGCAAGCCTTCCGGACTTCTTCCGCACGCGACGCAAGGAAAAGGCGCTGAGCTTCTTCCTGCAGCCAGACCGCTATCGCGAAGGGCTCTACAGCGGCTGATCCGCAAAAGGCAAGGGGCGCAAAAGCGCCCCTTGTCGCAGACATACGTCGGAACGTCAGTTCCGTTCGAAGGAGCCCACCGTCTCGACGTGGAGCGCTCCGGGAAAGAGGTCGACCGTCTCGAGGGTCGTCAAGCGCAGTCCCGCGCGCTCCAACGCGAGGGCGTCGCGCACGAAGGTCTTCGGATTGCAGGAGACGTAGACGAGCCGCCGGGCGGGAAGCGCCGCCAGGCGTTCGGGAACGCCTTCCTCCATCCCCTTGAAGGCCGGGTCCGCCACGATCACGTCGGGCGTGAAAGGCAGGCTTTCAAGCGCCTTGCCGACGGGCGAAGCGAGAAAACCGACGTTGTCCATGCCGTTTGCCGCCGCGTTTTCCTTGGCCGCCTCGACGGAGCCTTCGAAAATTTCGACGCCGAACACCTCCGCGGCCGTCTGTGCGAGAAGAAGCGTGATCGTGCCGACGCCCGAGTAGAGGTCGATCACTTTGTCTTCGGGACCGACGGCGGCGCGCTCGAGAACCTTTTTGTAGAGCCTTTCGGTCTCCGACGGATTCACCTGCAGGAAGGTGTCGGGCCCCACGAAGAAGCGCCGTCCGAGCAACTCGGTTTCGATTCGTTCGTCTCCCTCGATCACCGTGAAGCTTTCGCCCGTCGTGCGGTTGCCGCGGGCTTCGTAGCAGCTCCAGAGAAGGCTCGTGAGGTGAAGACCCCGGAGTTCCTCGGAGAGGAGCTTTCCGAGCACCGCTTCGCGCTCGGAGGAGAGGTCTTTGACGACGAAGACCGCCATGCGGCCCTTCGTTCCTTCGCGAAGGAGAAGACCGCGAAGAAGCCCCGTGTGCGTCGTTTCGTCGTAGACCGCGTCGGGCGCGTCGGCGAGCGCTTCGGAGAGAACGCGCGCGGCGGCCCGCTGACATTCGTTCATCCAGGCGGGCAACTGCGGACAGGCGTCGACCGCGACCTTCTCGTGCGTGCCCGCCGCGAACATCCCGAAGCGGATGCCGTCTTCCGTGCGAAGGGGCGTAAAGAAGGCCTTGTTGCGAAAGGCGCGCTGCTTCACGAAGAGTTCCGGCGGCGTCACGAGTTGGGCCCAGTCTTCGCGGCCGGCGGCCCGGCAGGCGTCTTCGAGGAGCTTCGCCTTGAGGCGGCACTGCTCGCGGTAGAGGAGCGTCCCCAGGGGGCAGCCTCCGCAGGCGGGCGTGCCGCACAGATGCGGACAGGGCTCGGGCGCGCGTTTGGCGGCGCTCTCGACGAATTCGAAGTGATCGATCACTTGCGATTGACGCCCTTTTTCCGGCGGCGTCCAGTCGCAGGCGACGACGTCGCCCGGAAGGGCGCCCGGCACGAAGGTGCGGATGCCGTCGGGGTAGCCGATGCCCGCCCCCGTCGGGGCGACGTCGATGATGGGAAAGGTCCGTTCCATGGTTTCAGGAAAGAAGGAAGCCGAGCGCCGGCCATCGGTTCTCGGCTTCAAAGATTACGTAATGTCGTCGGGATCAGAAGAACCACTCGGGACTCTTGCGGGCGGCGTTCGCCTCTTCGATGCGCGCAAGAAGCGGCGCCATCTTTTCGACGACTTCGGGCGGGAAGTTTCTCGCTCCGTCGGGACAGCTCTTGATGCAGGCGCGGCAGGCGATGCAGAGCTCGGGATCCGTCACGACGAAGTCGAGCGGATCGATGATCCCCATCGGGCAGTTGTCGGCGCAGTTGCCGCAGAGGTGGCAGCGGCCGGGATCCACGATGCGGGGCGCGGGCGTAAGCGCCCCGTAGGGACGGTAGGGACCGTCGCCCCCGGGAAGCGTGGGACGCGCGTCGTCGTCCGAGGCGAGCTTCGCGAGGAAGGTCTTCATGCATTCGGCCGCGCTTCCGCGGTCGCGTTCGTCGGGACGGCCCGCGGCGAGGGTCGGGATGTTCGAGTGCTGCGCGATGAAGGCGGCTCCGCCCACGACCTTAAAGCCGTGGCGCTCGAGCACGTCACGCCACTCGCGAAGGGCGTCTTCAAAAGCGCGGTTCCCGTAGGAGACGACGGCGAGCGCCCGCGCGCCGTTTCCTTCGAAGGGAAGCTTCGTCTGCAAGGGCGTCGGAATGCGTCCGTAGTAGACGGGCGCGCAGAGTACGACGGCGTCCTCTTCGGTGAAGCGGCGCATGCGGCGCTCTTCGGGGAGCGTGAATTCAAAGTCGCGGATCGCGAAGCCTTCGCGGGGCGTTCCCGTGATGAGGGCGCGCATGACGCGGCGCGTGCCGCCCGTGGGCGAGAAGGCGCCGAAATGCAGGGTCTTGGGGGTCATGGTTGTTCCTGTTCTTTGGAATTTCCCCATTTTACGCGAGGGACAAGCCGAGGATGGCGAGCGCCGCGCAGAGAAGGAGATGGGGGACGAGCGCCAGAACGGCCGCGCGGCTTTCCCCCTTCGGAAAGACCTTCGCAAGCGATGCCGCAAGGAAGGCAATAAGGAGGGCGTATAGGAGCGCCGCGGCGCCAAACCCCAGAAGGAGTCCGCGCAGAGCGTCGCCCGTGAGGATCCCGTAGAGGACGCCCAGGAGCGTCACGGCACAGGCAAGACCGATCCAGACGGACCGGTGGGCGCGCCACTCGTAGCGCAGCGCCGCGAGGGCGCGGTCTTTCGGGGTCATATCTTCCTTTGTCTGAACAAGCAAAAGCCGCCCGAAGGCGAACCTTCGGACGGCGTGAGGAAAAGAAACGCGTCGATCAGAAGAGACCGAGGCCGCCCGCCGCGACGACGAGCACGAAGAGCGGGCTCACGATGCCGATCAGAATGCGGACCGTCGTAAGGGTCGCGGGCGAGAGCGTGCGGGCCGACTGCAGTTCCTTCGCGGTCGTCTTCCAGGCCACCCAGGCCGCGGCGATCGCGATGCCGAAGGTCGAAAGCGGCATGCCGACGTTCGAGGTGACGTAGTCGAGGAGGTCGAAGACGTTCTTCCCGAAGAAGAGGACGTCGCTCCAGGCTCCGAAGGAGAGCGTGGCGGCGAGACCCACGAGCGCGGCGAGAACCGTCGTCACGACGATGGCGGTGTTGCGCTTCACCATGAAGGTCTGCGTGAGAAGGGCCGTGCAGGCTTCGAGCATCGAGACCGAGCTCGTGAGCGCAGCGACCATCAGGCAAATGTAGAAGAAGACGGCGAAGAGCTGTCCGAAGGGCATCTGCGCGAAGACGGCGGGCATCGTCACGAAGGTGAGGCCCGGACCCGCGCTCGGGTCGAGATGGAAGGCAAAGACCGAGGGCATCACCATGAGGCCGCCCAAAATCGAGCTCATGATCCCGAGGAAGGCCACCCAGCCGACCGACGACGGAAGGTCGGCCTTCGGATTGAGGTAGGTCCCGTAGGTGATCATGGTGCCCGCGCCCAGAGAGAGCGAGAAGAAGCAAAAGCCCATGGCGTTGAAGAGCGCCGCGCCGTTGAAGTCTTCCCAACGGGGCAGGAACAGGTACTTCACGCCTTCCCAACCGCCCGGGAGCGTCACGCCGCGGATGATCAGGATGATCATCAGGATGAAGAGCGACGGCATGAGGATCTTCGAGAGCTTTTCAATCCCCGCTTCGATCCCGCGCAGCACGACGACGGTCGTGAGAAGAAGGAAGGCGAGGAGGTAGCCGTAGGCCACGGCGCCGTCCGAAACGAAGCCGCCGAAGTGGTCGCCGAGGAGCGCCGGATCCTTGATGATCCCGACCCCGGTGATCGCGTCGATCGTGTACTTGAGGCACCAGCCGCCGACGCAGGAGTAGAAGGACAAAATCAGAAAGACCGTCAGTACGCCAATCCCGCCGAAGATCCCCCAGGGTTTGCCGCAGACGTCATTGAGACTTCCGACCGGGCCGCGACGACCGGCACGACCCATCGCAAATTCCGCAATCAGGAGGGCGACCCCCACCGTAAAGGTGAAGAGGATGTAGGGGAGCATGAAGACCGACCCGCCGTTGGTGCCGGCCATGTAAGGGAACTTCCAGATCGCGCCCAACCCGACGGCCGAGCCCGCGCTGGCAAGAATGAAGCCGAGGCGGGAGCCCCAGCCGGATGCGCCTACTGATTGCGACATAAAAAATCCTATCTTTTCTGGAAAATGTTCGGTGATGAAAAAGCGCCGCTCAAGGGAAGCGGCGCTTTGCGCCTGATGCCGGTCCTGACAACCGGGGGACGTGGCGTGCAAAAACGCGCCGACCGAAGTCGGTGCGAAGGCTTCAAGACCGACGTCTGTTACCCGAAAAAGTGTTTCAAAGTGGTCGTTGAAGGGGAAACGCCTCTCCGAGTGACCTTTTTAGTGTATCGGCAAAAACCGCGTCCTTTGTAAGGCGTTTCTCCTAGTGCGTTTAGAAAAGTCCAAGCCCTTTCAACATAACGGTGAGGATCACGACGGGCGCAACGATCGTCATGACGACGCGAAGCCCCTGAAGAAGCCATGCGGGCCAGTGCTGATTGCCCGTGAGCTGCGAGCGGGTCATCGGCCAGGCGATCCAGCCGCAGACGACGGCGATCCCGAGCACCCCGATCGGCATCCCGATGTTGGAGGTCGCGTAGTCGAAGAGGTCGAAGATCGTCTTTCCGAAGAGCTTCACGTCCGAAAGCACCCCGAAGGAAAGGGCGCTCAGCGTTCCGAGGACGGCGAGCACGCCCGTCGTGAGGCCGATGGCGTTTTTCTTTTGAAAGCCCTGTTCGTCGACGAGGTACTGTGAGCTCATTTCCAGAATGGAGATCGACGAAGTGAGCGCCGCGACGAAGAGACACACGTAGAAGACGACGGCGAAGAACTGCCCTGCGGGGAGGTTGGCAAAGACCGCTGGCATCGTCGCGAAGGTGAGGCCGGGACCGGCGTCGGGAGTGAGTCCGAAGGCGAAGACGGCGGGCATGATCATGAGGCCGCCCAGAATCGATGCGGCGACTGCGAGAAAGACGATCCAGGCGGTCGACGACCCGATCTTCGTTTCATCGCTCAGGTACGACCCGTAGTTCATCATCGAGCCCGATCCCACGGAGAGCGAGAAGAAGGAAAAGCCGAGCGCATTGAGCAGGGCCTCACCCGTGAAGGCTTCGAAATTGGGTTGAAAGAGGAATTTCACTCCCTCCATGGCGCCCGGGAGCGTGAGCCCGCGCACAATGAGGACGAGCATCATGAGAAAGAGAAGCGGCATAAGAACCTTGCTTACGCGCTCGATCCCCTTTTCGACGCCGAAGAGAATGACGCCCGCCGTGGCGCCGAGGAAAAGAAGATGCGCGACGACGGCCTCGACCGGGTCGGCCGCGAACCGCCCGAAGGTTTCGCGCATGAGGGCGGGATCGTCCGTGACGCCGCGTCCGAGGAAGGCCTCGATCATGTAGTGCACGCACCAGCCGCCCACGACCGAATAGAAGGCGAGCACGAAAAAGCCCGTGAAGACCGAGACGAGCCCGATCCACCCGCAGGAGCGCCCGCCCCAGCGGCGAAAGGCCGTCGCGGCGCCTGCGCGCGTGGCGCGCCCGAGGCACATTTCTCCGATGAGAAGCGCCAGTCCGAGCGTGAGCGAGAAGACGATGTAGGGGATCAGAAAGACGGAGCCGCCGTTGGTGCCGGCCATGTAGGGAAATTTCCAGATGGCGCCGAGACCCACGGCCGAGCCTGCGCTCGCGAGAATGAAGCCCAGACGGGAATTCCAAACGGAACGATCGGACATGAGGGGATTTCCTTGTTGTTGTGAAGCGTCGCGAAGAAAAAAGAAAAGGCCGCCGGGCGGGAGGCCCGACGGACCGGGACGTTCCGTCAGAGAAGGCCCGTCACGAGGACGGTGAGGACCAGAAGCGGTGAGAGAACGAGAAGGAGGAAGCGAAGCGTCGCAAACCACGCGGCGCTACGCTCGCGGTTGCCGGCCATCGCAAAGCGCGTCTTCGGCCAGGCGTACCACCCCGCGAGGAAGAGAATCACGAGCCCGCCCACGGGAAGCGAAATGTTGCTCGTGAAGAAGTCAAAGAGGTCGAAGAAGGTCTTGCCGAAGAACTTTACGTCGGCGAGTTCGCCGAAGGAGAGCGCGGGCAGCGCGCCGACGACGGCGAGAAGCACCGTCGAGAGCACCGCCGCGGCGGGACGCGTGAAGCGGTGTTCGTCGACGAGGAAGGCGACCATGATCTCCATCATCGAAACGGAAGAGGTGACGGCGGCAACGACGATGCAGAGATAAAAGAGGATCGCGAAGAACTGGCCCAAGGGGATCTGCGAGAAGACCGCGGGCATCGTGATGAAGGTGAGGCCCGGCCCCGCCGTGGGATCGAGCCCGAAGGCGAAGACGGCGGGCATGATCATGAGGCCGCCCAGAAGCGAGGCGATGACGCCCAGAAAGGCGATCCACGAGCAGCCCGTCAGCAGATTCGAGTCTTCGTCGAGGTAGGAGCCGTAGGTGAGCATGCAGCCGCAACCGACGCACAGAGAAAAGAAGGTGAAGCCCATCGCCTGCAGCATCGCGTCCCAGGAGAAGGCTTCGGGGCGGAAGGCGAAGAGGTATTCGACTCCGTCCCAGGCGCCCGGGAGCGTCAGGCCGCGTCCGATCAGGACGAGCATCAGAATGAAGAGGAGCGGCATGAGGAGTTTACTCACGCGTTCGATCCCCTTCGTGACGTCAAGCGCCAGAATGAGGCCGTTCAAGAGCAAAAAGAGCCACTGAAAGCCCATGGCCGTCACCGGGTCCGCCGTAAGGCGTCCGAAGTGTTCGCCGAGCGCGGCCTGATCAGGCACGACGGTCGTGCCGGTGAGCGCGTCGCAGAAATAGGAGAGGGTCCAGCCGCCGATCGCGCTGTAGAAGCACAAAACGAGAAAGCCCGTGAGAACGCCCAGATACCCAGCGGGCACCCAGACCTTGCCGCCGAGATTGCGGTAGGCCGTGACGATGCCGCCGCGGCCCACGCGCCCCAAGGCCACTTCGGCGATGAGGAGGACGAGCCCCACCGTGAAGGTCATGAGGATGTAGGGAAAGACGAAGGCGCTGCCGCCGTTCGTGCCCACCATGTAGGGGAATTTCCAGATCGCGCCGAGTCCGACTGCGGCGCCCGCGCTCGCGAGCACGAAGCCGATGCGGCTCGACCAGGTTTTTCGAGTGTCTGCCATCTGAGGGCTCTCCGTTTTCTTGTGTTCTCGGTACGGATGAAAGGGTAAAAAATCATTCTAGCCCCGGACGCCAGGGAAATTGGTCGGGGGCCGGGGAAAATTCGCCGCCGGGGCTTGGCGAACGAAAAGGGCGGCGCTTCCCATTCGGAAGAACGCCGCCCGGCGAGGCTTTCCTTGTCCGAAAGGGATCAGCCGAAGATCCCCTGATAGAAGGCTACGAGCACCAGGATGGGCGAGAGGTAGGAAAGCATGAAGTGAATGAGTTTGACGGTGCCTTCGCTGTAGTGACGCACGGCGACGATTTCCTCGCGGATGACGGGCCAGGCGCGCCAACCGGCAAGAAGCGCAACGGCGAGGCCGCCCGCGGGCATGAAGAAGTTCGTGCAGACGAAGTCGAGGAAGTCGAAGAAATTGCGCCCCGCAATCGTAAAGCCGCTCCAGGTCCCGAACGAGAGGGCCGAGACCGCGCCGAGGAAGAAGAGCGAGATCCAGCAGCCGATCACGGACGTGCGGCGCGAGAGGTGCCATTCGTTCTGCAGGAAGGCGGTCACGACTTCCAGAAGCGAAACCGAGCTCGTCAGAGCGGCGACGAGAAGGCAGATGTAAAAGAGCGCCGCAAACACGTCGCCGAACGGGATCGAGCCGAAGATCATCGGGACCGTGATGAAGACGAGGCCCGGGCCGGCGTTCGGTTCGAGACCGAAGGCGAAGACGGCCGGCATGATCATGAGGCCCGCAAGGAGCGCCGCCTGAATGGCGAGCACGGCCACCCACATGGAGGAGGACGGAATGCAGGTCTTCTCCGAGAGGTACGACCCGTAGGTCACCAGAATCCCCGCGCCCAAGGAGAGCGAGAAGAAGGTGAAGCCCATGGCGTTCAGAATCGAGGCCGCCGTGAGTTTCTCAAACGAGAAGTCAAAGAGGAAGACCACGCCTTCCCAGGCGCCCGGAAGCGTGAGGCCGCGCACGATGATGGCGAGCATCAGGACGAAGAGCGTCGGCATGAGGTACTTCGAGAGACGTTCGATCCCCTGCTCCACGCCCGCGATCACGACGCCGCAGGTGAGCGACAGGAAGACGAAGTGCCACGCGGTGTTGCGCGTTCCGTCGGAGACGAGCGAATTGAAGTGGTTCTTGAGCATCTCCGGATCGGTCGACGTGGCGTTCCCCGTGAAGGCGTCGACGAGGTAGGAAACGCACCAACCGCCCACCACCGAGTAGTAGGAGACGATGAGGAAGGACGAGAAGACCGCGAAGGCGCCGAGGTAACCGAACCAGGGGCCCCCGAGTCGCTTCATGGCCGTGAGGGCCGAGCCGCGGCCGCGGCGTCCGATGGCGACTTCCGCTATCACGAGCGCTACCCCGATCGTGAACGTGAAGATGATGTAGGGAATGATGAAGGCGCCGCCGCCGTTGACGCCGGCCCAGAAGGGGAATTTCCAGATCGCGCCCAGACCGATGGCGGAACCGGCGCTAGCCAAGATGAATCCCAAGCGGGAACTCCATTCGGAGGTTGTCGAAGCCATAAAAATTATTCTCTTTCGTTATTCGTGGGAGACTCCGGCGAGGGGTAGACCGCGCGGGGCGGAGGGCGCATTTGTTGACGAGGGTTTCTGTGTGAAAGCAATCCGTACGCCGCATCCCCCGGCGCGACTCGCCATGGAGAACAAAAAAGGGCTTCGCGTTCGCCGTGCGAAACCCGCGGTCGGGGTCAGAAGGGGACCGCGACCCGAATTCCATTCTAGCCGTCGGGTTTTCGGCCATGGCTTCGGCGGGGGAAGAGAGGGTGAATATTTGGCGAAGTTATGCGCCATCGCTACTGAGCTAAGGTGTTCCTCCTAGCGTAATGCCCTAGAAACTGTAGTCGCGAAGATGCATTTGGCAACATTCCTTGATCCGCAAAAAACATTGTTTTGAAAAAAAGGGGATAGGATGAAGGAAACGGAACCGCTCCTCCCTGCGGATTTCCATTCGTTCAACCGTCAGAAGGAATGTCAAGATGCGACGCACCGCCCTGCCGATTCTCCTTTTTTCCCTTGCCGTGCCGCTTACGCTTCACGCCGCTCCGCAACTGCAGCCGCAGGGAGTGGTCGTGACGCTTTCGGGCGAGGCCACGAAAACGGTGGCGAACGACGAGGCGCTCATCACCTTCACGGTCGAGCGCCGCGCGGCGACGCCCGAGGCCGTGACCGAGGAAGTGGTGACGGCCGGGAACAAGGGGCTTGAAGCGCTCGCCAAGTGGGACAAGAACACGGTCGTCGTCGAGACGTCGGACTTTTCGACCTGGCCCGTCTACACCCGGGCCCGCGAGGGCGAAGCCTCGATGATCGGCGGCTGGAGCGCCCGTCAGACGATCCGCGTCACCGTGCGCGACGTCTCGAAGGTGAGCGACGTCATGAAGGGCGCGGCCGAGACGATGCAGTACGACGGCATCACCTTCCGCGTGTCGGAAGCGTCGAAGAAGGCGGCCGAAACGGAGTTGCTCGACGCGGCCCTCAACGACGCCAAGCGCCGCGCGGGCGTCATCGCGAAGAACTTTGAACTCACCGACGACGCGTGCCAGGTGATTTCGCTCACGATCGGCGACGCCCCGAACGCTCCGATCCGCTATTACGCGGCGCCCCGCGTCGCCAACGACGCCGTCATGATGAAGAGCGCCGTGCCCGCTCCGGCCGTTTCGGCGGGCGAGAGCACGCTTACGATGCGGGTCGGCATGGAAGTGCGCATTCTGCCGAAGAACTGAGGCGGCCGCGCAAAATCGAAACTTTTCCTTCGGAGCCTTCGGTCATTCGCCGAAGGCTTCGTCGCGTTTGCGCCGCACGGCGGGGCCGAGAAGCGCGGCGAGAAGCAGAACGGTCGCCGTCAAAGCCGCGGCGCTCGCGGGCGAAGTGAGAAAGACCGAGAAGTCTCCGTGCGAGAGAAGAAGCGCGCGGCGCAGGTGTTCTTCAAAGAGAGGCCCGAGGAGGAAACCCAGCAAAAAGGGCGCTCCTTCGCAGCCCGTCTTCGCAAAGAAGAGGCCTATGAGTCCGAAGAGCGCGAGCGTGAGCACGTCCGAAGCTTCGAGCGAGAGGCTCAGCACGCCCGCCGCGCAAAAGAGGAGGATCGCAGGAAAAAGAAGCCGGTAGGGGATCTTGAGAAGCGACGCCCAAAGGCCCGCGAGCGGCAGATTGAGAAAGAGAAGAAGGACGTTTCCGATCCACATCGACGCGACGAGTCCCCAGAAGAGCTCGGGGTGGTCCGTGAGAAAGGCCGGGCCCGGCGCCATGTCGTGGAGCATGAGGGCCCCCGCCATCATCGCCATGACGGCGTTCGGGGGAATGCCGAGGGTGAGAAGCGGAATGAAACTCGTCTGCGCACCCGCGTTGTTGGCGGCTTCGGGGCCGGCGACCCCGCGCAGGTTGCCTTCGCCCACGGGCACCTCCGTCGCGTCGCGGGGGAGTTTCTTCTCAAGGGTGTAGCTTGCGAAGGCGGAAAGAAGCGCGCCCCCGCCGGGAAGCGACCCGAGAACGGTCCCGAGGACCGTACCGCGAAGGGCCGCGCCCGTCACGGGACGCACTTCCTCTCGGCGGGGCCAGAGCGATCCGGCTCTCGGCGCGACGTCGCCTCGTCCCTCGGGGTGGGTCACGTTCACGATGATGTCGGCGACGCCGTAGATCCCCATGGAGAGGACCGCGAAGTCGAGACCCTCCTGCAGCGTGAGGCTTCCGAAGGTGTAGCGAAGCGCCCCCGTCTGCAGGTCCGTGCCGACGAGACCTGCAAGAAGTCCGGCGAGCGTCATCGCGAAGGCCCGAAGAAGACTTCCCTGGGCGAGCACCATCGCGCCCGTGAGGCCGAGGATCATGAGGGCGCAGTAGTCGGCGGGGCCGAGCAGAAAGGCGGCTTCGGCCAAAAGCGGCGCAAAGAAGGCGAGCGCCGCCGTGGCGAGGGTGCCGCCGAGAAAACTTGCGATCGCGGCGGTCGAAAGAGCCGTCGCGGCGCGTCCCGCCCGCGCGAGACGGTGGCCGTCGAGACAGGTGACGACGGCGCTCGCTTCGCCGGGAAGATTCAGAAGAATCGCCGTGGTGCTCCCGCCGTATTGCGCGCCGTAGTAAATCCCCGCGAGCATGATGACGGCGCTCGCGGGCTCGAGCGCATAGGTGAAGGGAAGGAGCATGGCGATCGTCGCCACGGGTCCGAGTCCGGGCAGCACCCCGACGAGCGTGCCGAAGAGTACGCCCGCCGCGGCGTAGCCGAGGTTCGTGAGCGTGAGGGCCGTCGAAAAACCGAGCGCGAGCGACTCAAGCACGATCGCCTCCCGACAGGAAGTCCATGAGGCCATCGCCAAAGAGCGGCACGGGCATTTCGAGCCACCAAATGAAAAGCACGCCCGAGAGCGCCGTGAGGATCAGCGCGAGAAGAAGGGCCTCGCCCCAACGTCCGTCGCCCGCAGCGAGCCGTCCCACGAAGACGAGCGCGAAGGCGGCGGGGAGAAAGCCGAGGGGTTCGAGGAGGAGAGCAAAGAGGACGAGGGCTGTGAGAAGGAGTAGAGGCGCGCCCGGCGAGAAGGATTCACCCTTTGCGCGAAGGCCGCCCCTCAGAAGCCCCCGAAGAACGAGCAGCAGGCCCGTGAGCGTCAGAAGTCCCGAGACGACGGCGGGAAAGAAGCCCGGTCCCATGGCGCCGAGACTCCCGAAGTCGAGCTCCGCCGCGCCCGCAAGGCCGAGAAGCCCGAGCGCGGTGAAAAAGAGTCCCGCGAAAAAGTCCTTGCGGGCTTCGACTCTCGACGTCATTCGACCTTGGCTCCGGAGAAGCGGACGATTTCGGCGTACTTCGCGGATTCCTGTTCGATGAAGCGCGCGAAGTCTTCACCCTCGAGGTCGGCGACTTCCGCCCCGGTTTTTTCGATGCGGGCGCGAAGCTCGGCGTCGGAGAGCACCGTACGAAGGCGCTCCGTCCACAGGATCGCGTCCTCGTCCGAGAGAGACGAGTTTCCGAGAATGCCGTACCAGGTTCCGATGTCGAAGGCTTCTCCGGTGATTTCCGCGACCGTGGGCACGTCGGGGAGATGCGGGGAGCGCTTCGTCGACGCGACGGCGAGCGCCGTCAACTGCCCCGCCCGGATCGGCGCGAGGGCGTTTTGCAGGTTGTCGAAGAGAAAGGCCGTGCGGCCCGAAAGAAGGGAGTGCTGCGCCGGGCCCGCGCCCTGGAAGGGGACGTGCAGAAGGTCGAGCCCGAAGGTTTTCGCGAGCAGAACGGAGGCCATGTGCGCGCCCGATCCGACGCCGCCCGTCGCGTAGGGGAGCGCCTTTTGGGTCTTGGCCCAGTCGAGGAATCCGCGGAAGTCCCGCACGCCCGTTTCCTTCAGAAAGGCCGGACGCACGACGAGGACGTTCGGCATCGAGGCGACGAGGCGAAGCGGTCGAAAGTCGCGCTTTACGTCGTAGCCCGTGTCGGCAAAGAGATGCGGATTCACGGCGAGGGTCGCGACGCTTCCGACGACCAGTTGCGTGTCGCGGCCCTTGGCACGCGCCACGCGGCGCATTCCGATCGTTCCGCCCGCACCGGGACGGTTTTCCACGAGCGCCTTTTCAAACTTCGCGCCCACGGCGTCGGCGATGAGCCGCGTCGTCAGGTCGAGCGGTCCGCCCGCGGGATGCGGCACGACGAAGCGCACGCGCGGACGCGCGGCGAGCGCGGGAAGAGGAAGAAGAGAGAGCGCACCGAGCGCCAGAATGCCGCGACGGGAAAGCATGGCCGAGTCTCGAAAAGAGGGAAACGTTCATTATAAGGTCGGATGCAAAAGAGCTCTTGCACGCACGCCCGGCCCGAAGTAGGATGAGCGGATTCGATTGTAAGGAGGTCGAAAATGACCGAAACGAAACAAGCCTGGCCTTTCGCGCGCGTGACGGCGCACCGCGGCGCGGGCACGATGGCCCCCGAAAACACGCTCGAAGGCTTCCGCACGGGCCTTCGCTGGGGATTCCGCGCTTTTGAAACGGACGCGATGCTCGCCAAGGACGGCGTCCCCGTTCTGATGCACGACGAAAAGTTCGGACGCACGATTCTGAACGACAATCGAAGCGTTCCGGAACTCACGTCGCTCGAAGTGCGCGCCCTCGACGCGGGCAGTTGGTACGGTCCGCAGTACTGCGGCATTCCGCCCGCCGGGTTCGAGCAGGCCGTGCGCTGGTGCCGTGCCAACGGCGTGTGGCTCAACATTGAAATCAAGCCCGCCAAGGGTCATGAACTCGTAACGGGCCGCGTGGTGGGGGCCCTGACGAAGGAACTCTACGCCGACGTCGTGCGCCCCGAAGGCGACCGCATGGGGAAGGTCTCGGCCGCGGCGCCGCTCTTTTCGTCCTTCAAGCGCGACGCCCTTCGCGGGGCGCTCGAGACCGCGCCCGACATTCCGCGCGGGTTCCTGTGCGACGAAATTCCCGATGACTGGCGCGAAGTGCTGAAGGATCTGCGCTGCGTGGCGCTTCACTGCAACCACCGCCGCATCACGAAGGAATTCGTCGAGGAAGTGAAGGGCCTCGGCTACTGGATGTTCTGCTACACGGTGAACGATCCGGCGCGCGCCGAAGAGATTCTGCGCTGGGGCGTCGACGGCTTCTGCACCGACCGGCTCGACCTCGTGCGTCCCTATCTCTGACGCTTTCAAAGTCGTCCGAACACGACGAATGGGGATGTTGCCCGGGTCAGTGATGACTTCGGGGACGTCCCCTTTTTCTTTCGATGCCGGAGAGTCGATGAAGCAGCTAACCGGCCAAGTGCGCAGTAGGTGGCTGGTTACCTGCCATGTTGATCCCTAAATACGCAGTTACCTGCCATCTACCTGGTAGGTGGCGGGTACACGAAAACGAAAAGCCCTCGTTCCGACGTCGGACGAACGAGGGCTTGGGGACGGGAAACCGACCGTCGGGTGCGGGCAGCTCCTTTGCGTGCGGATATGCGATCAGTGGTGCGAATCGTGGGGATTGTCGACGCGGTGCGCGGCAAGCCAGGCGCCCTCGTCCGTGATCGGGCGCATTCTCTTCAAGCGCATGCGCTCTTCGAAGAGGCGGCGCAGATCGTAGTTGCCCGCTTCCTCGCCGTGCTGCGCGGGCTGGGCGCCTTCGCGCTTGTTGTTTTCGATCCCGAGCGACTGCAGTTCCGCGAGCTGCGTGATCATGATCGTGCCGCGGTCGTGGTCGGTCGTGCCCGAGACGATGGCGCGAAGTGCTTCGGGGTCGAAAATCCGCACGTGCTTCTGATTGACCTCGATGCAGCCGTCGTGATGGAAGCGCGAGAGAACGCGGCTCACGGTTTCAAGCTTGAGGCCGAGATAGGAGCCGATTTCGGCGCGCGTCATGCGAAGCACGAATTCGCTTCGCGAGTAGCCGCGCTCTTCAAAGCGGTGCGCAAGCGTAAGGAGGAACGCGGCGAGGCGTTCTTCGGCGTGCATGGAGCCCAACAGAAGCATGACGCCGTGCTGACGCACGATTTCGTGCGAGAGAATCTTGTGAAAGTGCAGTCCCATGGCGGGGACCTGCATGCTCATCGCCTGGATGCGTTCGTAGGGAATGACGCACACGTCCGTGTCTTCGAGGCAGGTCACGTCGCAGGAATGCACGCCGTTGGCGATGCCGTCCATGCCGATCCATTCGCCCGCCATGAAGAAGTTCGTCACCTGTTCGCGTCCGTCCGAAGACATGACGGTTCCCTTGAGAAAGCCCAGACGCACGGCGTAGAGCGCCTGAAAGCGGTCGCCCGCGTGATAGAGCACTTCCCCGCGCTTCACGCGGCGGCGCGTGACGACGAGATCGTCGAGCGCTTCGACGTCACGGAGGGAAAGACCGCTCGGAAGGCAGGATTCTTTCAGGTTGCAGTTCGAACAGGCAACCCGGAGGGAAGACATGTTGACGACGTTCATTTTTTTTCTGGAGGTTGGGGCTCAGAATCAAAGGGAAGCCACCCGGGGGAGGCGCTTCTCCGAATAATGTCCGTGTAATCTTCCGCCGATACAATGGCCGGAACGCAAAGACGGGGCGGACGCTCGACTTTGGTCGGGCGACACGGTTTTGTTTCGATTTCATTGATCGGAATCAACGATTTCCGCCTTGCGAATTATCATATCAAGAAAACAGGCTTTCTAGTCAAGGAACCCCACTATGACGAACCCCGAAACGAGCGGCGTGGAACTGCCCGAAATGGATTTGCTGCGCAAATTTGATGTGCCTGCGCCCCGATACACCTCCTACCCGACGGCCGACCGCTTCCACGCGGGCTTCGGGGTTGAAGACTACAAGCGCGCGCTTGCGGGCCGCAAGGACGAAAAGGAACCCGCCGATCTGTCGCTCTACGTGCACGTTCCCTTCTGCAACGACGTCTGCTACTACTGCGGCTGCAACAAGATCGTGACGCGCGATCACACGAAGAGCGCCGAGTACATCGAAACGATCGGCAAGGAAGCCGAGCTCGTGAAGGAAGTCATCACGGGCAGCATGGAATTGAAGCAGCTCCACTTCGGCGGCGGCACCCCCACTTACCTCACGAACGACGAGTTCGCGCACATGATGGAGGTGATCACGAAGGTCTTCCCGCTCGCCGAGAAGGGAGAATTCTCGATTGAAGTCGATCCTCGCACCTGCCCGCCCGAAAAGGTGGCGATGCTGCGCAAGGTGGGGCTCAACCGCATGTCCTGCGGCGTGCAGGACTTCAACGCGGACGTCCAGAAGGCGATCAACCGCATCCAGCCCTTCGAAATGACGAAGGCGACGATCGACGCCGCCCGCGCCGAAGGCTTCGAGTCCGTCAACATGGACTTGATCTACGGTTTGCCCAAGCAGACGCGCGCGACCTTCACGGAAACGATCGACAAGGTGCTCGAGCTCTCGCCCGACCGCATCGCGCTCTATCACTATGCGCACCTGCCGAACCACTTCAAGGCCCAGCGCCGCATCTTCCCCGCGGACCTTCCCGACACGGTCGAGAAGGTGAACATCATGTTCGACGCCATCAAGCGCCTCACCGCCAACGGCTACCGCTACATCGGGATGGACCACTTCGCCAAGGAAACGGACGAACTCTCCATCGCCCAGAAGAACGGCACGCTGCAGCGCAACTTCCAGGGCTACTCCACGATGGCCGACTGCGACATGGTCGCCCTCGGCGTCTCGAGCATCTCGAAGATCGGCAACGCCTACGCCTGCAATCCACGTGAACTCGACGACTACTACGCCGCCATCCGCGAAGGCCGTCTGGCGACGAACCGCGGCTATCTTCTCAACGAAGACGACGCGATGCGCCGCTACGTGATCATGCAGATCATGTGCAACTTCGAACTCGACTTCAAGGACGTGGAAGAACGCTTCGGTATCGTCTTCAAGGACGTCTTCGCCTATGAACTCGGCAAGATGAAGCCCTACGTCCGTCACGAGCTCGTCGAACTCACGCCCGAACGCCTCGTCGTGAGCGCCAAGGGCAAGATCTTCGTGCGCGCGGTCGCGATGCACTTTGACCGCTATCTGCGCGAATCGACCCGCGCGGGCGGCTATTCCCGCATCGCGTAAGAAAATTCACGCAAACTGAAAGAAGGGCGTCGGCACTGAGTCGGCGCCCTTTGTTTATGGTCGGGAAAGCGCTTTCGGGGGCGGCGTTCGGACCGGCCGGAAGAAATGGGTACGCTTCAGTTCTGGGCGGAAAAATGCAACTTTTGGCGTTCGGCCGAGCATTCGCGAAGAGAGTCGATGAGAAGGCCGACCTCTGGTTTGGTTGCAAGCGTGATCTCCCGAACGCAGAGCTTGAGTTCCCGCAGGGACCAGGGCTCGTCGAGTTCGAGCATGGCGCCCGAAAAATCGGCAGGCACGCATTCTGCCGGCTGAATCGTGAATCCCACGCCCGTCGTGACCAAAAGTCGGGCCGTGGCGTAAAAACCCACGCGCATTCGAATGCGCGGCGAAATGCCTGCTTCGGCAGCCTTTTCCTCCACGATTCGTTCGAGCGCAAAGTCCGACGTGAGACCAATGTACTCGTACTCAAGCGCCTCGACAAAGCGGACGGGACGGTGCAGTTTCGTCAGGGGGTGATCGAGCGGACAGAGAACGGTCAGACGATCCGTTTCGTAAGGGAGAAAGCGCAGCCCCGCAAAGTCGCCCGGAGAGGCCGTGACGCCGAGATCCGACTCCCCGAGGGCGACGTGCGCCAAGAGTTCGGACGCCCGCGAAAAATGGGTGAGTGTCACGGAAAGATCCGGATGCGCAGTCATGAAGCGTCCGACGTCGCCCGGCAAAAAGCTCGCGAGAGCATTGACGTTGGAGGCGATGCGAAGCGCCGTGTTGGAACGGCGAAAGCGCTCCGTGTCGGAGACGAGCGCTTCGGCTTCGAGAATCATTTTCCAGGCGTGCCGCACGAACACCTCGCCGGCGGGCGTGGTGCGCACGCCGTGGGAGCGCCGCTCGAAAAGCCTCACGTCAAGACGCGACTCGAGTTCCCCGAGTCGGGCGCTCGCGGAACTGACAGCCAGGTGAACGGTGCGTGCCGCTTCGCTGATGTTGCCGCAACGGTCGACCGCCAACACCAGTTTGAGGTCTTTGTCGTCAAAGTGAAACATCGGTGTTATCCCGTGAGTGTTTTCGTATTTTCCGAAATCAAGCTTCGGAGAATGCCGCAGATCTTTTTCGGTTTCTCATCCGCATCTTCTTTAGGCTAGAGCGCAATTGAGAGTACGGTGACTTCGCTCTCATCCTACGTCTTTTCGAATTTTCAGGAAAGAAAAAAAAGGAGATGACTATGAACGCTTTCAAACTTTCGGGACTCGCCCTTGCGATGCTTCCTCTGTGTTTCCTCAGCGTGGAGGGAACGGCGGCCGTGCCGGCCGAAACGGCGGTGGTGCAAAAGGCTCCGTATTTGCAGACGATCCGCTGGGACGCCGAATTCGACGTCGTGGTGGCGGGCTACGGCTTTGCCGGCGGTTCGGCGGCGATTGCCGCCGCGGACGCCGGCGCCAAGGTGCTGCTGCTGGAAAAGGCCCCCAAGGGGCAGGAAGGCGGCAACAGCCGTTACGCTGCGCAGCAGGCGATGTGGATTGACGACACGAAGGCGAGCGACGAGGAAATTCTTCGCTACTTCCAGCTCATGCGCGGAAAGAGCACGAACCCGAGCGACGAGGTGTACAAGGCCTTCATCGCCGAAGCGAAGAAGCAGGTGGACTATCTGAAGTTCCTCGGCGCCGATAATCCGCACAAGGGCTACTACGCCGAATACCCCGAATATCCGGGAGCCGCGGCGATCGGCTTGACGATCGTGAAGGCGCCGGGCGGTGACGGACGTCTCTACGGGCTCATTCAGGAAAACGTCGCAAAGCGCGCCGACAACATTGAGGTGTGGTACGAAGCGCCCGCCGTGAAGCTGCTTCAGGACCGCGACACGGGCATCGTGCACGGCGTCGTGGCGACCGTGAACGGGAAGTCCGTCAACATCCGCGCCAAGAACGGCGTCGTGCTCGCGACGGGCGGCTACGAAAACAATCCCGACATGTTCCGCAATTTCGCCAACACGCCCGTGGCGTACGCCAAGGGGGCCCGCTTCAATACGGGCGACGGCATCGTCATGGCGATGGACGTGGACGCCCGCATGGTGAACCTTGCGAACAACAACGGCCCCGATCCCAACGTGCTCAATCCCGCGACGGGCATTTCGTTCGGGTACATGACGGCGGGTCCCAAGGATTCGTCCTGGGGCGGCCCGGCCTTCACGCGCTACAACGTGATCATGGTGGGTGCCGACGGCAAGCGCTTCTGGAACGAAACCGAGAAGACCAAGCACGGCCGCATTCATTATCACAACGACTACCGTCATCTGCAGATGCCGGATCCGGCCTACATGATCTTCGACGATGAAGCGCGCACGGCATCCCGCGTGTACGGTTCCTGGAGCGAAGGTTCCGTGAAGGAGATCGAGTCGGGACTCGTGAAGAAGGCCGATACGATCGAAGAACTCGCCAAGATCATTGGGGTGGACGCTGCCGGTTTGAAAAAGCAGATCGACCGTTACAACGCCTTCTGCAAGGACGGCGTGGACGAAGATTTCGGGCGCCCGGCCAAGTTCCTCAAGCCTCTCCTGAAGGCTCCCTTCTACGCGGTGGAGGTGGTTCCGACCTACACGAATACGCAGGGCGGACCCGAAAAGGACGAGACGGCAGCGGTGCTGCACCGAGACGGCAGTCGTATTCCTCATCTCTTCAGTGCGGGCGAACTCGGGTCGATCTTCTCGAACAAGTACAACGGTACGGGCAACATCGGCGAGTCGCTTATTTTTGGTCGGATCGCCGGCGCTTCGGCCGCCAAGATGAAGAGCGACGTGACGCAGGAAAGCGTTCTGAAGGGACCGGCCTTCCGTCCCGCTTCTCTCAAGACGAACGCGCCGTCGATTCGTTCGGGGGAAAAGGTTGGACGCGCCCGCGGCATGGGCGGCGACGTGGTGCTCGGCGTGACGATGAAGGACGGTCGCATTTCGGCCGTGCGCGTAATCGAAGCGAACGAGACGCCGGGAATCGGGACGAAGGCTCTCGAAAAACTTCCCGACGAAGCCGTGCGCACGAACGGAGAGGTGGATACGGTTTCGGGCGCGACGGTGACGAGCGACGCCTTCCGTTCCGCCCTGAAGAATGCGCTCCGTTGATTCCGCTTTGATTCCGAGAAACGGGTCCGATCCTCCGCAGAGGGGGCGGACCCGTTTGGGTTTCTGCGGCCCGCTCGGGGCGTTTTTTTCTCGAATCGCCACCCCATCGCGGGCGGATGCTCCTAAAATAACAAACTTTAGGTCCGCCTTTTCGTGGTGGAACGTCATCCGCCGAGGTCCCTGCGGGGCCCCGACGGATGACTCGGAGATTCGGCCCCGACCCCACCGGTGCGAAGCCCCTTCTTCGCTTCTCGCAGGCCGAGTCCAAACCAAAGGATTTATTTCATGAAAGTTGCAGACATTCGACGCACCTTCCTTGAGTTCTACAAGAGCAAGGGGCACACGATCGTCCACTCGAGCCCGGTGGTGCCGGGCAACGACCCGACGCTTCTCTTCACGAACGCCGGGATGAACCAGTTCAAGGACGTCTTCCTCGGATTCGACAAGCGTCCCTACACCCGCGCCACGACCTCGCAGAAGTGCATCCGCGCGGGCGGCAAGCACAACGACCTCGACAACGTCGGCTACACCGCGCGTCACCACACGTTCTTCGAAATGCTCGGGAACTTCTCGTTCGGCGACTACTTCAAGCGCGAAGCGATCAGCTACGCCTGGGAGCTCCTCACGCAGCACTTCCATCTGCCGCCCGAAAAGCTCTGGGTCACGGTCTACGCCGAAGACGACGAAGCCTATGACATCTGGAACAAGGAAGTCGGCGTGCCGGCTGAACGCATCGTGCGCATCGGCGACAACAAGGGCGCGCGCTACATGTCCGACAACTTCTGGATGATGGGCGACACGGGTCCCTGCGGTCCGTGCTCGGAAATCTTCTACGACCACGGCGAAGAAGTGCAGGGCGGCCCTCCGGGGAGCCCCGATGAAGACGGCGACCGCTACATCGAAATCTGGAACCTCGTCTTCATGCAGTTCTACCGCGATGAAAAGGGCGTGATGCACAAGCTTCCGAAGCCCTCGATCGACACGGGCATGGGGCTCGAACGCATCGCCGCGGTTCTGCAGGGCGTTCACACGAACTACGACATCGACCTCTTCCAGAACCTCCTCGCCGCCGCCAAGGCCGCGGTGCAGAGCGTGTCGGAAATCCCGGTCGAAGACGGCACGCCGTCCCTCAAGGTGATCGCCGACCACATCCGCGCCTGCGCCTTCTCGGTGGCCGACGGCATCGTTCCGGGCAATGAAGGCCGCGCCTACGTGCTGCGCCGCATCTGCCGCCGCGCCATTCGCCACGGCTACAAGCTCGGCGCCCGCGCTCCCTTCTTCTACAAGCTCGTCGACGCGCTCGTCGCCGAAATGGGCGAAGCCTATCCCGAACTCAAGAACCCGCGCATCGCGCAGGTGATCGAAGACGAAGAACGCCGCTTCTTCCAGACGATCTCGAAGGGCATGGAAATCCTCGAAGAGGCCATTGCCAAGACCGAAGACGGCGTGCTCGACGGCGAAGTGGTCTTCAAGCTCCACGACACCTACGGCTTCCCCGCCGACCTGACGGGCGACGTCTGCCGCGAACGCGGTCTCAAGATCGACCTGCAGGGCTTTGAAGACGCGATGGAACGCCAGCGCGCCGCCGCCCGCGCCTCGGCCAAGTTCAAGATGGCCGCGGGCCTCACCTACGAAGGCCCCGCCACGACCTTCACGGGCTACGACACCCTCAAGGAAGAGGGCGCCAAGGTGCTCGCCGTCTACGTGGGCGGTGAAGAAAAGGGCGAAGCCCAGGCCGGCGAAGACTGCGTCGTCGTATTCGACAAGACCCCCTTCTACGCCGAATCGGGCGGTCAGGTGGGCGACACGGGCGAATGCCGCAACGACACGTCGCTTCTGTGCGTGCTCGACACCTTCAAGGTGAAGGCCGACGTCTTCGGTCAGCACTGCCACGTCGCGGAAGGCTCCGTCAAGACGGGCGACGTCTTCACGCTCTCCGTGAACGAAGACCGCCGCCGCGCCATCATGCGCAACCACTCGGTCACGCACCTGATGCACAAGGCGCTTCGCAAGGTCTTGGGCGATCATGTCGCGCAGAAGGGTTCGCTCGTTTCGTCCGAATCGACGCGCTTTGACTTCTCGCATCCGCATCCGCTCACGGCCGCCGAAATCCGCCGTGTCGAAAACCTCGTCAACGAGGAAATCCTCGCGAACACGGAAACGACCGCCCGCGTCATGCCGATCGACGAAGCCAAGCAGACGGGCGCCGTCATGCTCTTCGGCGAAAAGTACGGCGAAGTCGTGCGCGTCCTCAACATCGGCACGTCCTGCGAATTCTGCGGCGGCACGCACGTCGCGCGCACGGGCGACATCGGCTCCTTCAAGATCGTGAGCGAAAGCGGCATCGCCGCGGGCGTGCGCCGCATCGAAGCCGTAACGGGCATGAACGCCGTGCGCGCGATGCAGGAAAACGCCAAGCTCCTCGCCGAATGCGCCGCCCGATTCAAGGCCCCCGTCTATGAACTTCCCGAAAAGATCGACGATCTGACGGAAACCATGAAGACGATGGAAAAGGCCCTTGAACAGTTGAAGAGCCGCGTGGCCGCCCGCATGGGCGACACGCTCGTCGAACAGGCCGTCGACGTCGCGGGCGTGAAGCTTCTCGCCGCGCGCATGGACGGCGCCGACGCCAAGGCCCTTCGCGAAACGATGGACAAGATCAAGGACAAGCTCGGCAGCGCCGTCGCGCTTCTCGCCTCGGTCAACGCCGACGGCCGCGTGCAGCTCTGCGCCGGCGTCACGAAGGATCTCACCGGCATCGTCAAGGCGGGTGAACTCGTCAACTTTGCGGCGGCCCAGGTGGGCGGCAAGGGCGGCGGCAAGCCCGACCTCGCCATGGCGGGCGGCAGCGACGCCACGAAGGTCGACGAAATGCTCGCGAGCGTCCGCGTCTGGGTGGCGGGGAAGCTCTGATGTCGACCGACGTCACGGAACTTTCCCTGCCGGACCTCGTCTGTCCGATGCCGGTCCTCAAAGCCAAGAAGGCGTTGGCCGGCCTCGCGCCGGGCGCGCTCCTTCGGGTGCGCTCGACCGACCGGCACAGCCTCGCGGATCTGCGGGACTTCTGCGAACAGACGGGACACGTCCTGGTCGAACAAAGTGAATCCGACGAAGGGGAGCGCCACTGGTTCGTGACGCTCATCCGACGCAGGGACTAACGGGCGACACGCTTCGCTTCGGGCGGACCGCTTCCTTTTCGGGGAGGCGGTCCGCTTTCTTTTGCGGGGTGCGTACGGGGCGCGGCGAGAGGGAAAGAGGGGCGGAAGACGACCGCTTTGAAGAGAGAATCTCCCTAAAAAGAGCGGTAAGGTTGGCGCAATTTTTGCGTGATATAAACCGTTTCCATGGAGGTTGAACGCGACCTCAAACAACCATTCGTACCCCACAAAAGAAGACAGGTAACCACAAAATGATCAAGACTTCGATTGCCGCCGCCCTCGCCCTCGCTCTCGCCGCGGGCACCGCCATGGCCGAATTCAAGGACTTCACGGTCAACGGCGAACTCGTGACCAAGGCTCAGCAGGAAGCCGTCGCCACGGAAGTGCTCGCCAACTCGGGGAACCCCCATCAGGCCATGATGGACAGCTCCATTGAAGAGCAGGTCAAGGACATGATCATCGAAACGAAGGTCATGGGCCGCTATGCCCGCCAGCAGGGTCTTGACAAGGATCCGGCCGTTCAGGAACAGATCGCCCGCGCCACCGACATGATCCTCATGCAGCAGGCCGTCAACAAGTTCCTGAAGGACAATCCCGTCAAGGAAGAAACGATCAAGGCCGAATACGACAAGGAAGCCCAGCGTTGGGGCGACACGGAAGTCCGCGTCCGCCACATCCTCGTGAAGACGGAAGCCGAAGCCAAGGATCTGATCGACCAGATCAACAAGGGCGCCTCCTTTGCGAAGCTCGCCGCGGAAAAGACGCTTGACGAAGGTTCCAAGGACGTCGGCGGCATCCTCGACTGGCAGTCTCCCTCCGTCTACACGGGCGGTCTGAGCACGGCCATCGCCGGCCTCAAGAAGGGCGAAATGGCCAAGACCCCGGTGCAGAGCCCGGCCGGCTACCACGTCATCAAGGTGGAAGACACCCGCAAGGCCCAGCTCTTCCCGAAGTATGAAGACCGCAAGATGGAACTGCGCCACATCCTCATGCAGCGCCACGTCAAGGCCTTCATCCACGAACAGGTCCTCGGCGCCGACATCAAGGACGCCAAGTAATCGTCCGACTTCAGAAAAGGAGGGTGCCCGAAGCGCCCTCCGAAACGACTTACGGACAGGAAGCGCCGCTCTCGAAATTCTTTCGGGCGGCGCTTTTCGAATGTACTGATCCGCACCGAGTCGTTTTTGGGAGGCTTCTCCCCTCGGGAGAAGCGACTGCAACCATCGGGAGGAAATCTCCGTGACTGCTGAAATCGGTCATTTCGCTCTGATCCTCGCGCTCGTCGTGAGTGCCCTCGGCGCCTTTCTGCCTCTGGCGGGCGCCGCCTGGGACATCCGCGGTTGGATGCGCACGGGTACGGCGAGCGCCTTCATTCTCGCGCTCTGCGCCACGGTGGCGATCGGCTCGCTTGCCTACGGTTTCGTGACGAGCGACTTCACGATCCTGAACGTCGCGCGCAACAGTAATTCGGCGCTGCCCTGGTACTACAAACTCGCCGCCGTCTGGGGCTCGCACGAGGGCTCGATTCTCTTTTGGGTGACGACGCTCTGTTGGTGGATGTTCGCCGTGGCGCTCTCGGCGCGGCGTCTCCCCGAAAAGGTGCTCGCGCGCATTTTGGGTACGCTCTCGCTCATCGCCTTCGGGCTCTTTCTTTTCATTCTGCTCACTTCGAATCCCTTCTTGCGTCTCTTCCCGGAAGCGGCCGAGGGGGCGGACCTCAATCCCCTCCTGCAGGACCCGGGGATGATCTTCCATCCGCCGCTCCTCTATCTTGGGTACGTGGGCTTTGCGGTCCCCTTCGCCTTTGCGGTGGCGGCCCTCATGGGCGGACGCCTCGACGTCGCCTGGGCGCGCTGGATGCGTCCGTGGACGACGGCGAGCTGGGTGCTCCTGACGCTCGGCATCAGTCTCGGCTCCTACTGGTCCTACTACGAACTCGGCTGGGGCGGCTGGTGGGCCTGGGACCCGGTGGAAAATTCTTCCCTCATGCCGTGGCTCACGGGCACGGCCCTGATGCACTCGCTCGCCGTCACGGAAAAGCGCGGTCTCTTCAAGATCTGGACGGTGTTCCTTGCGATTTTGACCTTCTCGCTTTCGCTGCTCGGGACCTTCCTCGTGCGCTCGGGTGTGCTCACGTCGGTGCACGCGTTCGCGAGCGATCCGCAGCGCGGGATCTTCATTCTCGTCTTCCTCGTCCTCGTGATCGGGTTCTCCTTCCTGCTCTTTGCCTGGAGGGGATCGTCGGTCGGACAGACGGGGAGCTACTCGTGGCTCTCGCGCGAGAGCGCGCTCCTTTCGAACAACGTGGTTCTCCTCGTCGCGATGGGCTCGATCCTTCTGGGGACGCTCTATCCGCTCTTCATCGACGCTCTGAACGGCTCGAAGATTTCGGTGGGGGCGCCCTACTTCGACATGGTCTTCGGTTGGATCATGATCCCGATGGCGCTCTTCCTTGCGCCGGGGGCCCTTGCGAACTGGAAGACGCAAAAGAGCGGCGCGCTCGTGCGCGAAATGGCCGTTCCCTTCGTCGTTTCGCTCGTTGCGGGCGTTGCGATTCCCTTCCTCATGGGCGAATGGAAGTGGCCCGCGGCCGCGGGCTCTTTCCTCGCCGTCTGGATTCTGACGGGCGCCGTCGCCGCCTGGTGGCGCCGCGCCGCCGTGGCGCGCCGTCAGGGCCGCTCGACCCTCAAGGAAGCGTTGCCCTGGTGGGGCATGCAGATTGCGCACGTCGGCGTCGCGATGACGATCTTCGGCGCCGTGATGGTGAGCTGCTATCAGGTCGAACGAAACGTCACGATGTATCCGGGCGACGTCGTCACGGTGCGCGACGTGACCTTCCGCTACAACGGCTGGTCCGAAGAGCGCGGTCCCAACTATCAGGCGGCCGTGGGGTCAATCACGATCTTCGACGGCGACGCCAAGGAACTCGTGACGCTCGAGCCTGAAAAGCGCAACTACGACAGCGTGGAAAACATGACGATGACGGAAGCCTCGATTCTGCACCGCTTCCACGAAGACCTGTACGTTTCCATGGCGACGCCGACCCCCGACGGCAACGGCTGGGTGATGCGCGCCTACGTGAAGCCCTTCGTTTTGTGGATCTGGATCGGCACCGTGCTCATGAGCGTGGGCGGCCTTTTTGCGGCGGGCGACCGCCGCTACCGCAGCGCCGGGCGTGAAGGAGGCAAGCATGCGTAAGACTCTTCCCCTCGTTTTGGGCCTCGTCCTCGCGGCGGGCCTTGCCGCCGGTCCCGCTTCGGCGGCCGACACGGGCGCTTCTTCTGCGCCCGCCGCCTCGACGCCCGCGCCCGCGGGCACGATCGGCGGCATGACGCTCGGCGAAGCGCTCTCGGCCGATCCCGCGACGCTCGAAGGTCTCCCCACGGCGCCGCGTCAGGCGGCGCCCGCGGAATTCGATCCGCAGCAAAACCCGCGCGTCTACGAGATCAGCCGCCAGTTGCGGTGCCTCGTGTGTCAGAACGAAAACATCGCCGACTCGAATGCGGAGCTTGCGATCGACCTTCGCCGTGAAGTCGCGGCGCAGGTGAAGAGCGGCAAGACCGACGACGAGATCATCGACTTCATGGTCGAGCGCTACGGCGACTACGTTCTCTACAATCCGCCCTTCAAGGCGAAGACCTTCCTTCTCTGGTGCGGTCCGGCGATCTTCTTCCTGGTCGCCTTCTGGGCCGTGTGGCGTCTGAACCGCCGCCGCAAGGCCGAGTCGCGCGCCCGCCGCGCGGCGCTCTCCGAAGAGGCGTACGCGCAGGGTCTCGCGATCCTCAAGGGCGAACTCGTTTTCCGCGAGGGTGCCTTCCACCCCGTGAAGAAGGAGGCCTAAATGCTGCATTGGATCTTTATCGGCTGCGCCCTCGCACTCGTCCTTTTGACGATCCTTCTCCTCGCGCAGCGGCTCTTGAAGAGCGACGCGGGCAACGTTCGCGAATGGGCGCGCATTGAGGAAAACGTCGAGGCGCTTCGCTACGAGTACGACCGCGCGGTGGCCGCGAAGAAGGCCGGGCGCATGACGGACGAGGAATTCCGCGAGCGCGAAAGTGAACTCGTTCTTCGCACGCTCGACGAAACGGCTCTTCCCGACGAATCCGCCAAGGCGCAGAGCCACACGCTCCTCATGGCGACCATCGCGGCGATCGCCGTGATGGTGCCCGCCACGACGACGGGGCTCTACCTCTACTACGGGGACTACTCGTCGCTCGACCCGAAGGCGCAGGAACAGATCCGCGCCACGCGCGAAGCGATGCAGAGTCAGCGCAACATGTTCGAGACGGTGAAGCGTCTCGAGGCGGGGGTGGTCTCGCAGCCCGACAACCTCGAAGCCTGGGAAATCCTCGCCGAGCACTATGCCCAGACGGGGAATCTCGCGCAGGCCGTGGTCGCCTACGAAAACGTCGTGCGCTTGAAGCCCGACAATGCGGTCGCCTACGGGGAACTCGCCGACATTCTCGTGGCGACGCAGGACGGGGATCTCTCCGGGAAGGTGGCCGAGTACGTCTTCAAGGCGCTCGAACTCGACCCCTATCAGATGAAGTCCCTCCTCTTGGGCGGGGCCGTCGCCTTCGATCAGGGCGACTACGCCAAGGCGGCGATTCTCTGGAATCGTTTCCGTCAGATGGTGCCGCCCGAGGACGAAATCTACGCGACCCTCACCTCGAACATCGAGATGGCGCTTCGCAACGGGAAGCTCAAGGAAATTCCGAAGGATCCCGTTCTGCCGCCTCCGGCGGATCCCATGGGGATGATGGGCGCGGGAACGCCGATGGGCGGCAACCCCGAAGCGGGCGGCATGTCCCTTATGGGCGGGTCGATGCCGAAACCTTGATCGAAGGAAAACGGAGGCTCTTTGAGGGTCTCCGTTTTTCTTTGAGGTGAGATGGAAACGGGCATGCATCGCACTCGCGACATTGCATTTGCCTTTCTCACGGAGACGGGCTCCAAACCTCGCGCAATCTTTTGAGTTGGCCGAATCTCGATATCAACTGGCTGTTCTGAAGATTGTTCCCGTCATGGCGTCCTCGCATAATTTCTCTCCAGAAAAGAACCAGGACCGATCGGTTCTTTCGCAAATTCATCCCTAAGAAAAGGAGAGTTTTATGCAAAGACGCGACATGATGAAGAAGAGTCTGTTCGGCATCGGAGCTGTCGCTGCAGTGGGCGTTGCCGAAACGGCGACTGCGGCTCCCGCGAAGAAACGTGCCGAGGAAGAATGGGACGTAGTGGTTGTCGGAGCCGGCTTTGCCGGAATGTGTGCGGCCTTGGAAGCTTCCGAAAAGGGCGCAAAAGTGGTGCTTCTCGAAAAAATGGGACGCCCCGACGGAACCACGGTGTATTCTTCGGGTTGGATCGCCGCTGTGGGAAGCCGCTTTCAGAAGAACCATCCGGAAGACAATAAGGAAGCGTTTTTCAACGACATGATGAAGCTCTCGGGCTACCGTTCCGATCCCGAGCTCATCCGCGTCTATGCCAATGAGGCCGGGGACGGCATCGACTGGCTTGCCGACCACGGGACGCCTTTTTATCTTTGGGAAAATTTGGCTGCGCCGGAACTTTCGCGCTGCCTCATCAGCCCAGGTAAGGGCATTACGGGCGGTTCGATGCTCATTCGATGCCTGATGAAGGCGTTGGAGAAGAACGGCGTACCAATTCGATACAACACGAAGGCCGTTGAACTTATCAAGGACGAGTGCTTCAACGTCGAAGGCGTATCTTGCATCACGAAGGAAGGCCGTGTGAATTTCCTCGCCAAGGGCGGCGTCATTCTGACGACCGGGGGATACGGTGCCAACCAGGCCATGGTCGATCAGTACATCGGTCCTTGGGCGTCGCGCCTCATTGTGCGCGGTTCCCCTTGGATCACCGGAGAAAACATTCTGTTGGCGAACCAGGTTCACGCTCAGTTGGTAAACATGGACCAGTTCTATGCCGGGCCGATTACGCCCGACGGACATTGCAATCCGTCGCCGCTGATGCACGCCGGGTACGGCATTCAGGTGGGCACGAACGGCAAGCGTTTCGTTCCGGAAACCTGGCTACAGGTCCCGAAGGCCAAGGCCATCGCACAGCGCACGCCCGACAACCGTAGCTTCATGTTGATCGGTCAAGATGCCGATGCAAACGCCAACATTCTTTCCGACACGATCAAGCGCTTTGCACGACTCGGTTTTAAGGTCTTCAAGGGCGATACGATCGAGGCCGTCGCCAAGGCGGCAGGCGTCCCTGAAAAGAACCTCGTGGAAACGGTGAAGACTTTCAATGCCGCCGTCAAGGCGGGCAAAGCCAAGGAACTGGATCCGCCGTATGAGTACGAAGTTCCGCATGCGTTGGAGACGGGGCCTTTCTACATGATTCCGGCCGCGGGTGGCATGGCAAGCACCTTTGGCGGGCCGAAGATCAACGGCAAGGCCGAAGTGCAGAATTTCGAGCATCAGTCCATTCCTGGTCTTTATGCTGCGGGCGCTGCCGCGGGTGGCGTCTGGTACCAGGACGACATCGGCGGCAATCAGTTGGGCGGAGGTCTTGTCTTTGGGCGCGTTGCGGCCCGCAATGCCGCGCTTCGAGCCAAGTCCCGCAAGAACGCTTAAAACGAGGAGGAATACCATGCAAGTTCGTCATCTCTTCTGCGCGAGCGTTCTCGCCGTCGCGCTTTCCGTCAGTGCCCAAGCCGCGGAGAACGGCACGCATTTCCTCGCCGACCGTCACGTTGAACGCGGTGTCGCCTGTGAAGCCTGTCACGGTGTCAAGACGCCTCAGCCCGGAGCCACCGTCGAAACGGCGCAATGCAATTCGTGCCACAAGTCGCTTGACGATGTTGCCAAACGGACCGAAAAACTCGATCCGAACCCGCATTACAACCATTTGGTCGGCCTCAACTGCACGGAGTGTCATCGCGGTCATCAAAAGAGCGTCAATATGTGCGGGAGCTGCCACAATCTTCAATTTAAGGTGCCGTAACCGGTATCCCTTGCAGTTCAAACTGTTACGACGAAATCGTCAGAGTTTTTCGTAAGCTCGGCGAGGCGGACCCGAAATTTTTCCATCGGGTCCGCCGACTTGTTTTTTGAGCATGCCATGACGCAGCCTTTTCGCCCGACAAAATGGCCGGCAGGATTTGATCCCGACAATCTCGACATCATCATGCAGGCCGCATGTGCGGACAATTTTGGTGAATTGCTTCGTCCGCCTAAACTCCACCGGCACTGTACGGGGCAACTTGTCATCTCCGTTCTGGGAGTGGTCGGTCTCGTTGCGGAAAATTGGCGCATAGCGCTGCCGCCCGCAAGTGCTCTCTGGGCGCCGCCCGGACTTGCGCACGAAGGCTTCATCGGACCGAACTCCAAGTCACTCTACCTGCATATCTCACCGGAATGGTCCGGGGAGCTACCCGACGAACCTTTCCGCATCATGCTGACACCGATGATGATGGCGATGGTGCGGCACTTTACGCAGATCCGAAAGCCGTTTGCAGCCAACAGCCATACGGGGCGGTTGGCGCGTGTGCTGCTAGAAGAAATCATGCTTGCGCCGCAGTTGCCGCTCAATTTCGCTCCTCTCCCCGCCAATCCGCAACTCTTTTTGGTAGCGGAGAAAATTGTGGAACATTCCTCGTTTGGCTGGACCGTCGCTCAATGGGCGAACTATGTCGGCATGAGCGAACGGAATTTCTCGAGACTTGTCGTGCGGGAAACCGGTATGAGCTTCGGACAATGGCGCCTGCGTCTTTTGATGCTCACAGCGACGCGCCTCATTCTTGAAGGGCGTACTTCGGAGAGTGTTGCGCAAACGCTCGGATACGAGACGCCGTCGGCGTTCATCACGGCATTCAAACGGGTCTTCGGCATGACGCCCGGCCGTTATCGCTCTGAAGCTTTTGTAACGCAGGTGCATCCGCTCGACTTAGTGAAGTGAGTGGTGGGCGCGTTTGCAAGGAGCCGCTTTTTCAAAAGATTTGTCGGAAGTCGTCTCTTTGCAGGGTTCGATCGAGTTGGGGAACGTACGACGGTCGACTATACTGCAACCAATGCGAAGTGCATTCTTTCCCGTAAGGAGGAAATCATGACCACGTCTTCGAAAGAAACGGTTGCGGCTCAACCTGCGCCCGAGAAAAAGCCCCGTGCGGCGCGAAAAGTGAAGGTTCAGCGCCCGAAGGTCGACCCGGTGCAGAGCGCTCCGGCCGCCAAGCCGGAAGTGAGCGACGAAGCCTTCCTCGAGGCGTTTCGCACCTATCTGCAGGAAGTCTTCCGTCAAAAGGGACAGAAACTCGAAACCGAGCAGCAGCTCGCCCGGCGCTTCGGCGTGACGCGCTACCGCATCCGCAAGGCCCTGCAGGAATTCGACCGCTCCGGGATGTTGAAGCGCGTGAAGCGCGCGGGTTCGCTCGTGACCGACTTCGATCCGGTGAATCTCGCGGGCGACCTCCACTATCGCCTCACGGCGGGCTGCGGCGCGGACGAATTCGCGGACGCCCGTCTCTGGTTCCTCGAAGCGAGCGCCGAGCAGTGGGTCGAACGCGTGACGCCCACGGTGTTGACGCAGCTCCAGGAAGTGGTCGACGGCGTCGCCCGGGCGGCCGACGAAAGGGAAGCCACCGAGAAACTGCGCGACTTCTGGGGACGCTTGGTCGCGACGTCCGGCAACCGCGTCGTCGAGAGCGTGGCGGGCGCGCTCTTCGTGCCGCCCGAACTCCCCGCCGGGACGGACGCGGCGCTCGTCGCCGAACGCCTTGCCAAGATCGTGAACGCGCTTCGCAAGCGCGACGACGGAAAGCTCAAGAAGGCCGTGCTGCGTTTCTTCCGGGATACGGCCGAAGAAAAGTCGGCCGAGGAACAGGCGGCGGAAGAATAATGTCGTCCGCCCTCCCGACGGCATGAAATAGGCCCGCGAAAGCGATCGCAACGCTTCGCGGGCCGGCTTTTTAGGTGGGCTCCGAGCTCAGGGGTTCGGGCGATCGTAGTAGCCCGAAAGCGTCTCGAAGGTCCTCATGGTGAGGTCAGTGAGTTCGCTCGGAAAACGCGCCCGAAGGAGAGCGCCGATCTGCTCGAGCCGCTCGGGCGTGAGCGTAGCCGTTTTCTCCCAGTGGAGTTCCGGACGCCCCGCCGGGTAGCGCAGGCGATAGCGCTCTCCCTTCGCTTCGGGAAGGGTCTCGAGAAACGCTTCGACGCGCGCGACCGTGTCGAGGGCTTTGCGCGGAGGCGTGACGCCGTAGGGAAAGCGCGTCAAGAGACAGGGCCTTGCCGCCTGATCGGGGGCGGGCAGGCCGATTTCCGCGCCGATGCGGCGGATGTCGGCCTTCGCAATGCGGGCCTCGGCCAGGGGCGAGAGAACGCCCAGTTCCTCGAGCGCCTTGCGGCCCGGACGAAAGACCGTGAGGTCGGAGGCGTTCGTGCCGTCGCACAAGCGAAGTCCCGGACGGTCCTCGGAGAGCTTTTTCAAGAGGCCCGTAAAGAGGGTCTTCTTGCAGACGTAGCAGCGCGCGCGTCCCGCCGAGGCGAGGTCGAGCACGCTCGGATCGAAGGGAACGAGCGTGACGGAGAGCCCCATCTCCCGGGCCCGTTCGATCGCGCTCTCGGTTTCCGCGGGCGCGACGTGCGGGCCCTTCACGTGGTAGAGAAGGGGAGAGAGTCCGATTTCCTTCGCGCAAAAGGCGAGAAAGCGGCTGTCGAGTCCTCCGGAATAGGCGATCGCGATTTCGCCCGAGCGCGAGGCGCCCCGAATGGCCTCGACGAGCGCCGCGGGAAGCTCGGTCTTCACGGGACGTCCTCGAAGCGGTAGGGCGTGCCGAGCGCAAAGAGGGCGCCGTTCGGAACGTTTTCGAAATACTTGTCGGTAAAGACCGTCGCGCGCTTCGTGATCGTCATGGCGGGCCAGCCGCCGAATTCGGCGCCGAGCCCCTTGAGGACCGCAAGACCTGTGGGCGTCACGGCTTCGCCGTCGCCCGCCCAGGCGCGCACCGGAACGCCGTCGAGCATCGAAAAGAGCGCGGGGGCCGGATAGGGAATCGTCCCGTGGGCGCATTGAATCGCGCCGTCCCCGAGCGGAATGGGGCTCACGACCAGACGGGCGGGACGAAGGGTCGTCATCCATTCGGCGATGAGGCCCACGGCGAGGACGTTCGCCATGCGGCCCACTTCGTGGAAGTGCACGTGCTCGACGGGCATGCCGTGCACGCCCGCTTCCCCTTCGCTCAGCACCTTCCAGACGGCGGCCGCCTTCTTCCTGGCTTCGTCCGAGAGACGGCTTTCCGCATAGATCGCCGCGATGTCGCCCGGCGTACGGTGGGGGTGTTCGGGTTGGGTCAGGATCTTCGCCGTCACGCCCGCGATGTCGTTGACGTAGCGGTTTTCAAAGCGGATTTCCGCGGGGATCGTCGGAAAGAGCCGGCGAAGGAACAGGGTGGCCGTGCCGCCCGACTGGTCGGTGAGCGCCATGAGGCCGGCAAGAAAGCTCGCCGCGTTGAAGCCCGCGTGGATGCGGACGGTGAGGATGTCGCGGCCGAAAAGTGCGTTTTGATCCATGACGAATTCCTTGGTTAGCGCGAGAAAATCGCGCGGAGCGTACGGGCGGCGGCGCAGGCGGCGCCGTAGCCGTTGTCGATGTTGAAGACGGCGACGCCGGGCGAGCACGAAGCGAGCATGCTGCGTAGCGCCGTCTTTCCGCCGTCGGCGATGCCGTAGCCCACCGACGTGGGAACGGCGAAGAGGGGCTTCATGGTGAGGCCCCCGAGGACGGTGGGGAGTGCCGCGTCGAGTCCCGCCACGGCGACCACGACGTCGCACTGATTGATGTCGGGAAGAGCCTTCTGAATGCGCCAGAGACCCGCGACGCCGCAGTCTTCAAAGAGGCGCACGGTCCAGCCGAGATAGGTGAGGGTGCGCGCCACTTCGTGCGTCACGAAGCCGTCCGCGGTCCCCGCCGAGACGACGGCGACCACGCCTTCGGGGTGCTTCGGGCAGGTGCGGTTCCAGGCCGTGTGCGAGAGCGCGTCGTAGTCGTAGGCGGCGCGAAGCTCTTCGGGGAGCGCCGCAAAGACGTCTTCTTCGAGGCGCGTGAAGAGAATCGGTTTTTCCGCGGGGTCGGCGAAGCGCCGAAAGAGTCCTTCGAGCGCTTTGCGGGGCTTTCCCGCGCAGAAGACGGCTTCGGGAAGGCCGATGCGGGTGTCGCGTTCGATGTCGAAACGAACGCCGGGCGTTTCTTCGGTCATGGTTGTTTCAGAATGGTCCGTTTTCGTGGAGAAAAATATACCTCAGATGCCTCTCCCCTAAGACGGTCGCGAAGCAATTCGATACGAGCGGGCAAAGGAGCGAGACAAGCGCTCAAAAGAAAAGGGAGGCCGAAGCCTCCCGTATGCCCTCAGCGGGGATTCACGTCGAATCAGGCCTTGGTGTGGACCTGTTCAAGGGGACCCTCGTCCGTGACGACGGGCGCCACATAGGGGCGGCCCGGATAGATCACGGGTTCGTAGGCGACCGGACGAATGAATTCGTCGCGGGTGTGCACCTGCTCGAGACCCGTTTCCTCCGTCGCTTCGGAACGGACGACGCTGCGGCCGGGATAGACCAAGGCTTCGTAGCGGACCGGCGTCACGAGGTCGGCGCGCGTTTCCACCTGTTCGAGGTGGGCCGCGGCGAGACGTTCTGCGAGGTCGGTGAGAAGCGTCGACTTCGTACGGACGACCGTGTCGGCCGATTCGGAGGCGACGGGCGCTTCTTCGACGACGGCCTCTTCGACGACGGGCTCAACGACCGTCTTCGTTTCGATCTGCACGAGCGGTTCGTCGGCGACGACCGGCTTCGTCTCGATCTGTACGAGCGGTTCTTCGGCAACGACCGGCTTCGTCTCGACCTGAACGAGCGGTTCAACGGTTTCGACCGTCTTCGTTTCGATCTGAACGAGCGGCTCTTCAGCGGCGACAGCCTTCGTTTCGACCTGTTCGAGGACTTCGGATTCGACCGATTCGGTCTTCACCGTTTCCGTCGCGCGGGCTTCTTCGGCGTGGGCCTTGCGGGAGCGACGACCGCCGCGGCGGCTGCGCTTCTTGCGCTCTTCCTCGCCCTGAGGCTGCGCGCCTTCTTCGGTCTTGGGTTCCATCGCCGAGTAGTACTGCGTGAGCTGCTCGGAGATTTCATCCTTGGCGATCTGAAGGATCGCGTCGGCCATGGCGTCCTGGAGCGCCGGTTCGCGGCGGTTGCCGTTGAGGCCGAGGTGGCGGTCGGAGGCGTAGCTCTTCGGACCCGAGGAGACGAGCGTGTGCATCATCTCTTCGCGGGTGGGCCAGCCGGCTTCCTCAAGGAGCGGGAGAACGCTCGCGGCGTTCTTGGCGCTCTTACGCTTTTCGGCGGGCTTTTCTTCGACGAGTTCGACTTCACCCGAGATGAGGCTCTTCTGGAGACCTGCAACAAGGGCTTCGGTCGATTCGGTTTCGTCGACGACGGGCGCGGCCGCGGAGACGGCGTCCACCGGTTCTTCGGCCTGCGCGGGACGAGCTTCCGTCACGGGCGCGGCTTCGACGGACTCGGTCGCGACCGCTTCGGCGGCAGCCGCTTCACCCGTCTTGTCGGCGGCCTTGCGGCGGCGCGGACGGCGGGTGCGCGCGGGCGCGTCCTCGAGCTTGAACTGCACTTCGTTCGAACGGGAGGCGGGTTCTTCGGCAGCGGCTTCCTCGGCCTTCGCCTCTTCGGCCTCGGCCTTCACGGGCGCGGCTTCCGCGGCGGGGGCTTCAGCCGTTTCCGAGGCCTGGGCTTCCTGCGTCACTTCCTGGGCGACTTCGGCCGTTTCGCCTTCGGTCGTGCGGCTGCGGCGACGACGGCGCGGACGACGACGACGGGTTTCGCCTTCCTCGGCGGCCGCTTCCGCGGGCGCTTCGGCGGTCTGCACGGTTTCCGTCTGCACCGCTTCTTCGGCGACGACTTCCGTCACGGGCGCTTCAACGCGCTTTTCGGCAGGCGCCTCGGTCTTTTCGGCGGCGGGGGCCTTTTCCTCAATCGTCGCGGCTTCCGCGGCGACGACTTCGGTCGTGCGCAGTTCTTCGCGTTCCGCGTCCTTCTTCAGGGCCGGACGACGGCGCGAACGACGGCGGGACTTTTCCATTTCCACGGCCTGCGCGGCGGTTTCGGGCGCGGCGGGCTTCTCTTGACCTTCTTCGGTGCCCGTTTCCGACTTCGGACGGCGGCTGCGGCGAGAGCGGCGTTCGTCCATGCGGGCGCGGTCACCGCGGCGTTCGCCCGAGCGGCGGCCGCGTTCCTTGCGTTCGGACTTGGACTTTTCCTCTTCGGCCTTCTTGGGCTCGGCCTTTTCGGTCGATTCGCCGCCGAGGCTCTTGAAGAAGTCCATGACGCGGGCGAAGAAGCCCTTTTCGCGCTTTTCGGGCACCGGCGTCATCGGGACGGCGCGCGATTCGGCGCGGTCCGCCTTCTTGGGCTGTTCGACGTGCACGGGCGCGGGATCGCGCGGGAGCACGTTCTTGATGACGGGGACCTGCTTGGGACGAACGGGCTTTTCTTCGTTGCTCTTCATCGCGTACGGGTCGTCCGCCTTCTTCACTTCGAGTTCGGCGACGCGCTTGAAGCTCTGAATGTGGTCGTCGAGACGGTCGTCGTCCTGACGGATGCGTTCGATGTGATAGTGCGGCGTCTCAAGCGACGTGTTCGGGATGAGAACGATCGGCAAGCGGTGACGCGCTTCGAGCATCTGGATGTCGCTGCGCTTCTCGTTCAAAAGGAAGGTCGCGACGTCGACCGGAATCTGCGCGTGCACGGCGCCCGTGCCTTCCTTCATGGCTTCTTCCTGCAGGATGCGCAGGACCTGAATGGCGCAGGATTCGGTGTCGCGGATGACGCCCACGCCGTTGCAGCGGGGGCAGGTCACGTGGCTCCCTTCGGAGAGCGACGGACGCAGACGCTGGCGCGAGAGTTCCATCAGGCCGAAACGCGAGATCTTGGCCATCTGCACGCGGGCGCGGTCGTAGTGGAGCGCGTCCTTGAGGCGCTGTTCGACGGCGCGCTGGTTCTTCGCGTCGAGCATGTCGATGAAGTCGATCACGATGAGACCACCCAGGTCGCGCAGACGCATCTGGCGGGCCACTTCGTCGGCCGCTTCGCAGTTCGTGCGGAAGGCCGTCTCTTCAATGTCGGCGCCGCGCGTGGAGCGCGCCGAGTTGACGTCGATCGCGACGAGCGCTTCGGTGTGGTCGATCACGATCGCGCCGCCCGAGGGAAGCGGAACCGTGCGCGAATAGGCCGATTCGATCTGATGTTCGATCTGGAAGCGCGTAAAGAGCGGGATGTCCTCGTTGTAGCGCTTGACGCGGTTGATCATGTCGGGCATGACGTGCGCCATGAATTGCCGCGCCTGCTCGTAGATTTCGTCCGTGTCGACGAGGATTTCACCGATTTCGGGCTGGAAGTAGTCGCGGATGGCGCGAACGACGAGGTTCGACTCTTCGACGATGAGGAAGGGCGCGGGGTTGGCGCGCTTGAGCGGCTTGCCGTTCACGACGGGCGTGTCGACGAGCGAGGTCGTCTTGCGGCCGTTTTCTTCCGTGACGAGTTCGTACTGGGGCTTGGCGGCCTCGGCGATCGCCTCCCAGAGCTTGAGGAGGTAGTTCAAGTCCCACTGCAGCTCTTCGGCGCTGCGGCCGATCCCGGCCGTGCGGGCGATCATGGACATGCCCGACGGGCACTTGAGGCTTTCCATCGTGGCGCGCAGTTCCTGACGCTCTTCGCCTTCGATGCGGCGCGAGACGCCGCCGCCGCGCGGATTGTTCGGCATGAGGACGAGATAGCGGCCGGCGAGGCTGATGAAGGTCGTGAGCGCAGCGCCCTTGTTGCCGCGCTCTTCCTTTTCGACCTGAACGATGATTTCCTGGCCTTCTTCGACGGCTTCGCGGATCGTGCAGGTGCGCACGTCGACGCCTTCCTTGAAGTAGGCGCGGGAGATTTCCTTGAAGGGGAGGAAGCCGTGGCGCTCTTCGCCGTAGTTGACGAAGCACGCTTCAAGGCTCGGTTCGATGCGGGTGATGATGCCCTTGTAGATGTTGGACTTGCGGGCTTCGCGGCCGGCCGTCTCAATGTCGATGTCGACGAGTCGCTGCCCGTCGACGATGCCCACACGCGTTTCTTCGGCGTGCGTGGCGTTGAAAAGCATACGCTTCATGTTGGCTCTACTCCGGTGGTGGGGCGAGCTCTGCACACGACGGATGCCCGACTCCTGCGGGCAACGGCCTTCCTTTTGAACGCCGACGTCTCCCGACGCCGCACCGAAAAGCGCAACGGGGAGCCGCGACGTACCATCCTCGACGGGAGGCACCGTCCGGTTCTGTGTCCGCCGATCCAAAAGGGGAGGACCCGCGCATGGCACGGGTTGCGCACGCCCTTTCGTCGGCGCGTGGGGAGAGTCACGGCCCGGCCGCACGGGGCGCCGGGGGCTCCATCCCTCACAAAAATCCGCCTTTTCGTCCCTCAGGACGAATTCCCGTTCGAGACGCTAAGCGGCGGGGAAGGCGGGACGCGCGTTCGGGGAGGGAAAAGCGAGGGGCACGCAAAAAAGGGGTTCGCCCGGGGACCATCGTCAAAGCGCAGGTCTCTGTACCATCGGACCTGAGGCTTCGGGGTCGCGCACGGGGCTCCTCGTGGGGATCGCTGCGATCCGTTCGTGCCGATCGGCGCAAGGGGCGTCGGGCCGCTTGCGCGGGGCTTTTCCGCTCGGGGTGCGCATCGCCGTCCGTTCGACGTCGCTGACAGCCCTTCGGGGCGGAACATCCAAAAATCGTGTTGGCAACAAGCTCGGGCGAAACGGCCCGAAGTCGGGCGTTCGCCGGGATGCCGACGATTTGCGGGAGGACGAACTTCCTTCCGCACGGCGTCGGGCATCGGGTTAAAAACCGTTTCCGTTCCGACGACCCGTCGGGAACCGAAACGAACAAATTCACTACAAAACGTGAGAAAATCGCGGCACGACATTCAAAAGGTCGGGCGGGACTTCCCATCGCAACGCACAAGTATAAACCATCGACGCGAATTCGAAGGGTTATCGGGCGGTCGAAGCGGGACGTTTTTCGCATTTGGAAAACCTTTTTTTCGTCCCCTCCCGACCGCATACCGACTCATGACGACATCCGACATTCATCCCGAAGACTCCGCGCGCCTCGCGTCGCTTCCCTCGGACCGCGTTTCTTTCGTGCGGATCGGTCCCGACGCGGACGGCCAGCGCCTCGACAATTTCCTCGTGCGCGTCGCCAAGGGCGTTCCGAAGAGCCACATCTACCGCATCATCCGCTCGGGCGAAGTGCGCGTGAACAAGGCCCGCGCCAAGGCGGAGACGCGCCTTGCCGAAGGGGACCTCCTGAGGCTTCCGCCCGTGCGCGTCTCCGAGCGCGCCGTCACGAAGGCGCCGCCCGCGGCCTTGGCCGAGGGGACGGTGCCCGTTCTCTTTGAAGACCGTCATCTTCTGATCGTCAACAAGCCCGCGGGCCTCGCCGCCCACGGGGGCTCGGGGATCTCCCACGGCTTGATCGAGCGCATGCGCGCTTCGCGCCCCGACGTTCCCTTCCTGGAACTCGCCCACCGGCTCGACCGCGAAACGAGCGGCGCCATCATCCTCTGCAAGACCCGCAAGGCGCTCGTTCGCTTTCACGACATGATGAAGACGCGCGCCGTCGAGAAGCACTACACGCTGCTCGTCAAAGGCGACTGGACCGACGACCGCCGCCACGTGAAGGCGCCGCTTCTGCGCTACCTCCTCCCTTCGGGCGAGCGCCGAGTCCGGGTGGACGAAAAGGAAGGGATGCCTTCGCACACGATCTTCACGAAGTTGAAGCGTTACGGCGCCGTGACGCTTCTCGACGCCGAGCTCCTTACGGGGCGCACGCACCAGATCCGCGTGCATTCGCTCTCCGTCGGCTTCCCGCTCGTGGGCGACGACAAGTACGGCGACTTCGAATTCAACCGCCAGGTGGCACAGGGGGCGCTCGGCGTTCCCTTGAAGCGCATGTTCCTGCACAGCCGCACGCTCGCCTTCGAGCACCCCGTCACGGGCGAGGCCGTCCGCGTCGAGGCGCCGCTCTGGCCCGACTGCGAGGCGCTTCTCGCCGCTTTGGACAAGAAAGGACAAAAATGACCTCCACCTCCCGAAAGTACGATCTCGTCGTTTTCGACTGGGACGGCACCGTCATGGACACGACGGGCCTCATCGCCGAAGGTATCCGTCAGGCGGCCGCGGCGCTCGGCTGCCGCGTGCCCGACCGCAAGACGGCCTCGTCCGTCATCGGACTCGACTGGCGAAGCGCCATGGCGATCGCGGTGCCCGACTGTCCCGCGGAGCGCCTCGACGAATTCAACGAGGCCTACAAGGCCTGGTACCTTCCGCGCGAGCGCGACGTGTGCCTCTTCGAAGGGATCGAAGACCTCATGCGCCGCCTTCATGCGGACGGTGTGACGCTCGCCGTCGCGACGGGAAAGAGCCGCGCGGGCCTACGCCGCGTCTTTAACCGAACGAACGTCGAGGAACTCTTTTCGATCACCCGCACGGCCGAGGAAACGGCCCCAAAGCCCAATCCCGACATGTTGGAGGAAATCGGGCTCTACACCGACATTCCGAAGGAAAGAACGCTCATGGTGGGCGACACCGTGCACGACGTCGTGATGGCGCAGCGCTACGGCTGCGACGTCGCGGCGATGACCTACGGGGCGCAGCCGCGGCGCGACCTCGTGCTCTCCAATCCGACGTGTCTCTGTGACACCGTCGCGGATCTCGCCCGGTTCATCGGCTGTTGACAAAATCGCCTGCACAAGCCCCATCCTAACCGAGAAGCAGTAGGGTGGGGTCGAGCAGGCCGGGCGAAGCCCGAATCTAAGGAAATTCCTTGTCTGCTAAGGAATTGTGCTAGAGTTACTCGTA
>OOAH01000242.1_pt1 | contig 67120 bp, 59 predicted proteins | sample 1671801 | NCBI WGS metagenome assembly OOAH01 (sample SAMN06348194, study PRJEB24527) | human gut metagenome | biome: human gut; feature: ankylosing spondylitis patient; material: feces | host: Homo sapiens | place: China | collected 2015-10 | reverse complement strand
ACCACGCTGGTGATGATTTCGCGCCGCTCCGGCATCAGGGCCACCGCCGAGGCGATAGCGGTGGTGGTGGCTTCGGTGGCGCAGGAGGTAAAGATGATCTCGCTGGGGTAGTCGGCCCCGAGCAGGGCGGCCACCTGCTGGTGCGCCCGTTCAAGGGCCGCCTGCGCCGGCAGACCAAAATCGTGTATCGACGAAGGGTTGCCGTAAAAGTCGGTTAAAAAGGGCATCATCGCGTCGAGAACCATCGGGTCGAGACGGGTGGTGGCGTTGTTATCGAGATAAACAGGTTTCATCGTATCCCCCTTGGGTTAGTTAACCGCGGCTGGGGCCGCCACCACGTCCATGTAAGTTCCGGTACGCTCCATCAGCTTTTGCTGCAGCCAGGCGAGGGTCATGTCGGTCATCATGCAGCCGCTGCAGCTGCCGGAGAGGCTGACGGTCACCTGACGCGGGGTGACGTTGAGCAACGTCATGTCGCCGCCGTCGGCCTGAATGTGCGGGCGCAGTTCGTTGATGGTATCGACCACGCTTTGCCAGTGCGCATCGTGGGCCGTCTCCGCTGGCAGGGGCGCTGGCGGCTGTTGGGCGAGGATCGCCGCCAGCGCCAGCTCAATTTTTTCATGGCAGGCCGTGCAGCCGCCGCCGGCTTTGGTGTAGTTGATCACTTCTTCGAGGGTGGTCAGGCCGTTGTTCACCACGGCCCGGCGAATATGCCCTTCGTCGACGCCGAAGCATTTACAGATCAGCTTGCCCTCCTCATGCTCCTCCTCAAGGCTTTCGCCGCGAAAATGGGCGATGGCCGCACGCAGCGCTTCCTGGCCCATCACCGAGCAGTGCATTTTTTCCGGCGGCAGACCGTCGAGGTAGTCGGCGATCTGCTGGTTGGTGATCTGCCCGGCTTCGGTCAGGGTGTGGCCGATAATCAGCTCCGTCAGCGCGGAAGAGGAGGCGATGGCGCTGCCGCAGCCGAAGGTCTGGAAGCCCGCCTCCTCGATGATCTCGGTCTGCGGATCAACCCGCAGCATCAGGCGCAGCGCATCGCCGCAGCTTAATGAACCCACATCGCCCACCGCGTTGGCGTTGTCGACCACGCGCGCGTTGCGGGGATGAAAAAAATGGTCTTTCACTTTCTCGGAGTAGTTCCACATGCTGTCAGCTCCAGGGATGATGACGAAAACGCCGGGGCGCGGTACACCGCAGACTGGCGGTGGTACTGACCCCCAAGCAATTGCGATACCAACGCATAAAAACCTTATTTGTTAATGACCTGGCGGGTTAAGCGCCCCCGACAGGGCCGACACTGTTGTGGCGTTTTGTGGGCTTTGTCACATAAACGACAGGATCAGGGGAGCGGGTCGGGCTCCTCCCACCACGCCGGCTCCTCCAGCAGGCGGTTAAAGCGCTGCGGATCGCGTTGCCGCGCGCTGCGGCGCTGCGCTTTTTCATACCAGGAGAGTTGGATCTCCTGCAGCAAGCCGAGGATGGTGGTCTGGTCTGGGACGCGTTCGGCGCGGACGCCCACCTGCAGCAGCTGGCGAAAAACCGCCTCGCCAATCGCCACGCAGAACAGGGTGACGCAATCCTCAAGGGCGTGGATGCGCTCGGCTATCTTCTCGGTCTGGTGACCGCTGGCGACCGGGAACTCCACCACCCGCAGCAGGGTGACCCGGTCGGCTTTGACGCCGTAGACCACCAGCCGCGGCGTGGCGCCGAAATGCTGATCGACGTGGCGGTAATCGGAGCTGGCGAAGGCGACTTTCATCGACCACTCGTCGGCGTGGACCATATCAAACTGACGGTTAATGGGCGGCATAAGCGTCTCCTGAAGCCGGCAGGGGGTCGGCGCCCTGGCGAAGCGGCGAGCGGTAGAGGGCGGTGTGGTGATGGCGGTCGCGTAGCAGATTGGCCAGCTCAAACAGCGTATCTCGCATACCGGCGTACCCCTGGCGGACGCGACGAAACTCACCGAGCCGGTCGAAGAGGGGAAAACCGACGCGGATCAGCGGCAGGGCAAACTGCTCCGCCAGATCGCGGGCGTGAGAGTTAGCCACCAGCAGATCGGCGGGGTGGTGGCTCAGCAGCTGCTGCAGATCCTCAAGATCCCCCGGCACGACTTGCTCGACCGGCAGCTGGCGCAGGCTGGGGTGGCTGGTGGGGGCGACCAGCGGGCCGGGCTGCATCCCCTGGCTGCGGGCGAAATCACACCACGCCGCCAGCAGGTCGCCCTCCGCCGCCATCGCCATGCGCTGGCCCTGAAGCCACATATGGCAGTCGATCATCGCATCCTGCAGCTGGCCGCGCTGGCGCTCAATCCAGGCCGGTACGCGGCGTCCGGACATCTTCGCCAGCTGATGGATAAAGGTATCGCAATGGTCGAGGGTCATCAGATGCGGCAGGGCGATAACGTCGCCGCGGCTGCGTTGGGTCAGGAGCGATGCCGCCCGCTGGAGCGACACGCCAATGGCGAAGCTGCCCAGACTCTGGCCCATCTGGGCAATCTGGCGCAGCGAGGCGCCGCCCTGGGTCAGGGGCGTAAAATCCCCTTCACCGAGGTGGCCATCCATTGACTGCGAGAGGTCCGGCAGGATCACCGGCTGCAGGCCAAAGGCCTCCACGCAGCGGCCCAGCCATTCGATATCCCCTGGCGAACAGAGGTGGCTGACCAGCAGGTTGACCCGCCGGGGCCGCTGCCCCGGACGCGGCGTCGGCGCGACCCACTGCTCGATCACGCTCTCGATCACCGCGCTGTAGCCGTTTTCCATAGAGCCAAAAAAATCCGGGGTATTGACGGTGAGGATCGCCACGCCGTTATGGCGCGGATGCGCCTCACGAAACAGGCGCACCACCCGGGCGATATCGCTGCCCTGCGCTTCCGCCAGACCGGTGCTGAGCAGCACGATGGCCTGCGGGCTGTGGCGCTGGCAGAGGGTGTCGAGCGCGGTGAAGATATTGCCGTCGGCCCCCATGATCGTGGCGGTCGGATCCATGGCCGTCGACTGCAGCGGCACCGGGTCATGGAAATGCTGAATAAAGAAAACTTTGGCGAAGGCGCTGCAGCCCTGGGCGCCGTGGACCAGCGGGATGGCCTGGGCCAGCCCGAGGCTGGCGAGGATCGCCCCGAGCGGTTGCCCGGTTTTAATCGGGCTCACCGCCAGCGGTTTTTCACTGCGGATAATGTCTGCCATGGTGTTCTCCTAGCGCCACGGGGCGCGGGTATGCGTTTGCGGCCAGACGGGACTGGCGAGGGTCAGACAGAGCTGGCGGGCGAGGGTGATGATGCCCTGATAGCCGGCGTAGGCGTGCTCGCGCTCCTGATTGATATCGAGAAACGGCAGCCGGGCTTTCCAGGCGGTGTACATATTGCGTCCGCCGGCGATCATCAGGTCGGCCTGATAGCGGTACACCACGTCGAGCAGGGTGCGGGCATTGCCCTCCTCAAGCATCACCGCCTCGTCGCCCATCAGCTCACGGATCCGCTGTTTGTCTTCCTCGGTGGATTTCCGCGTGCCGGTGGCCACCACGGTCATGCCGAGATCCTGCAGGGCCGATACCACCGACCAGGATTTCACGCCGCCGGTATAGAGCAGCACTTTGCGCCCGCGGAGCTGCTCGCGCCAAGGCGCCAGGGCCTGCTCCGCCGCCTGCTCTTCGCGGGCGATCAGCGCCTCGGTGCGGCGGCGCAGGTCGTCATCCCCCAGCAGCGTCGCCAGCTGGCGCAAGGCGTCGGAGGTGGCGCGGATCCCGTAGAAGCTGCCTTCAAACCACGGCGTGCCGTAGCGCAGCTCCAGCCCCCGGGCGACGTTGATCAGCGCGCGCGAGCACACCAGCATATTGGCCTGCGCCCGGTGCAGGGTCTGGATCTCGGCAAAGCGGCCGTCGCCGGAGAGGCTGCCGAGGACGCGGATCCCCAGCTCGTCGAGCAGCGGCTGGACCTGCCAGAACTCGCCGGCGATATTGAATTCGCCAATCAGGCCGATATCGTGGCGCTGGGCCGGGGCAAAGGGCGTGTTGTCCGGCCACGGGGCCGGTTCGCGCTGGCCAATCACCTGCCTGAGCATCACGTCGCCCGCCATTCGGTTGCCAAGATTTTTACTGCCGTAGAAACCGGCGGCGTCAATGGCGATGACCGGGACGCCGGTGGCGGTCTGTGCGGCCTGGCAGACGGCCTCCAGGTCATCCCCCTCCATCGCCGGTACGCAGGTGTTGTAGATAAAGACCGCCGCCGGATGATAGCGGTCGACGATGTGACGCACGGCGTGGAACAGGCGGCGTTCGCCGCGGCCCATAATCACATCCTGTTCGTTAAGATCGGTGGTAAAGCCGAGCCGGTTGAGGGCCGGGCCGGCGCTGACGCTGCCGCGGTTATCCCACGAGCTGCCCGCGCAGCCGATGGGGCCGTGCACCAGGTGCGCGACGTCGGCGATGGGCAGGAGCGTTATCTGCGCGCCGTCGAAGGCGCAGCCGCCGGCGGTAGCGCCGGGCTTAGGGGCGCTGCAGCCGGATTTTTGCTTCTGGTTGTGCTCGCAGGCGGGTTCGTCCAGCAGCGCCAGAATTTCCTTTCCCTTCATAGTGACCTCGTTGACGGTGGGAGACCGGAGAGGTGATGCAATTCGCGCTCCAGGGAGAGGGAGATTGATTTTTAAGGGAAAAGGGTTGTGGGTTTTGCGACAAAGGCAACAATCAAACAGGGGGAAGGCATGATTTATCGCGCTGATAACTGGATTTACCGCGACAGTATTGCCGCATATTGGCGAATGACGGGAAGCGTCAATAAAGTGGAATATTCCGTTCACCGACCTTCCTCTCTATTTCATCGCACCCTCTGCGGGTGAACGGCATGGGGGCGTTTCGCCCGCCCCCCATGACCCCCCGCATGGCGCTGAAAATTGCCGCTGCGCGGTCCGCTCCACTCCGGCTTCATCTGGCGGAACGGGCGGACTCGACATCCTTGTCTCGACCGCCCTCTGGCCGCCGTCCTGGCGGCCAGTCCTGGATGCGCGCCTGCGTTCTCGCCAATTTTCCTGATGCGCCCAACCCCCCGCTGTCACTTTTGTCCCTGTCCTGCGGCGCTTGCCTTGCTGAAAGAAAGGATGCCCCTGCGGGGGCAAAAAAAAGCCCGCGGGGTCGGCGGGCAACAAGCACAACATTTCCTGATGCGCCCAACCCCCGGCTGTCACTTTTGTCCCTGTCCTGCGGCGCTTGCCTTGCTGAAAGAAAGGATGTCCCCTGCGGGGGCAAAAAAAAGCCCGCGGGGTCGGCGGGCAACAAGCACAACACAACGATTAAAAAACACGTTCCTCCAGAGGGTTATCCCGGTTGAGGCGCTTCGCCAGCCACGGCGGCAGCCGACCGGCCAGCATCGCGCTTACCGCGTCGCACTGAGCCTGAATCGTCGTGCCCGGCGGCGCTTTCATCGGATGGATCTGATGGCGGATCAACCTCGCGGCGGCAGGCCCGCCAATCTCCTGACAAAACAGCAGATGGCAATCCTCCAGCAGCCTGGCGCGCATCTCGCTGGCGTCCGACGCCGCAGAAGAAGACGCATAGCGGCGCAGATCCGCCAGCCAGCTGCCCTGGTCATCGAAGGCATAGATAAAAAACAGCCGGCTCTGGCCAAAATGACCATTGATGGCCAGGCCATCCTGCGAGCAAAAAGCGACCCGCAGCTGCGGCGTTCGCTGAGGGGGGCGGGCGATGCGCAAATGGCCGGGCAGCACCCCCTGCAGGCAGGCGATGACCCGCGCCCAGCGGGCCGGGGACATCACCGCCGTCGCCGAAGGAAAGCTGGCGGCCAGCTGAGGCTGCGTCAGGGTGGTTAACCGTGCCGGGGTCAACGTTTCGCCGCACTCCTGCGCCAGCCAGTCAACGACTTGCACCGGCTGCAGCTCCGGCAGCGTCTGGAACAGCGCCAGCAGACGCCAGAAAAGGGTATCGTTGTCGGACATTTCCAGCTCCTTATAGCAGCGTGCTGCGGGTGGCGCGCAGGCTTATCGGGAAGACGGGTCGCCCCGGCTGCGGATTGACGTAGTAGCGACGTCCCCCCTCGAGGGCAATCGCGCCGCCCCAGCGGTCCGTCTCGTCATGTTCGACCTGGAGCACCCGGGCCTCCAGATCCTGTTTGGCGATATAGGCATACAACGCCTCGCCGCGCTCACGGAAAATCACGATGGGCATACTCCCTCCTGGCCCCGCCTGCGGCGGGGCGCCTGATGGTTAACGAACGAGGTCGAAGCTGTAATCGGTTTTGCCCAACTGGCTGGTGTCGTGGTCCAGTTTTTCCAGCACGGCGTTCACCAGCGTCGTGACGATGTTCATTGCGCCTTCATAGCCCCAGGTGGTCTGGCGGTGCAGATGATGGCGGTCGAACAGCGGAAAGCCCAGACGGATCAGCGGCACTTCGAAGGCTTTGCCTTTCGCCAGGGTATCGCGCTGGATAAACTTGCCGTAGGAGTTACCGATCATAAAGTCCGGCTGACGGGTGAACATCAGCGACCGGAAGTGCCACAGGTCGCAGTTGATGAACACTTCGCTTTCCTGACCGTACGGCGAGGCATCGAGCATTTTCTTCATCGCTTTTTGCCAGCGTTTATTGGCGTTATGACTGAGGATCACCGTCGGCTCGCAGCCCAGCTCCAGCAGGAAGCGCGTCAGCCCCATCACGAAATCCGGATCGCCGTAGAGGCCGAATTTTTTGCCATGCAGCCAGGTGTGGGAATCCAGCATCATGTCGACCAGCCGGCCGCGCTCCAGGGTCAGAGCGTCGGCGATCGGTTTGCCGGTCAGCTGACTGACGGTCATCAGCAGCGCGTCGGTGGCGGCCAGGCCCAGCGGAACGGCCACCTCGGTGGCGGGCTGGTTCCACATCTCCTGAACCACCTTTTTGCTTTTCACCAGCTGCCACGGCTGCAGCAGCAGGGTGTCAATGGCGTCCGGCGCGGTTTTGATCTCCTGCTGGCTGGTGCCGCCGGCGTACATCCGGTAATGGCCGTCGGCGGGGGTGTCGAGCACCTCTGATGGGTCGGAGAGCAGGCTGCACGGGACATCCATCTGCGCCATCATCCGCTTCAGCACGCGGAAGTTGCCGAGATAGGTCTCAAATCCGGTCACCAGATTGAGCTTTTGCTGTTTGCCCGGCTGCCCGGCGTAGTCAGCGGTAAAGGTCTTCGCGAACCCTTCGAACATATTGTCCCAGCCGGTGACATGGCTGCCGATAAAGCTGGGGGTATGGGCGTAAGGAATGGCGATGCTGTCGTCAACAAATCCCTCTTTTTTGGCGTTGGCGATAAACGCCTGCAGATCGTCGCCGATCACCTCGGCCATGCAGGTGGTGGAGACGGCGATAATCTCGGGTTTATACAGCGCGCTGGCATTCTGCAGGCCCAGATTCATGTTGTTGTTGCCGCCGAACACCGCCGCGTCCTCGGTCATGGAGTCGGAGACGCAGGCGACCGGCTCTTTAAAATGGCGGTTAAAGTAGGTGCGAAAATAGGCGACGCAGCCCTGGGAGCCGTGCACGTAGGGCAGGGTGCCGGCGAACCCCAGCGCGCAGAGTACGGCGCCGAGCGGCTGGCAGGCTTTGGCCGGGTCGACGGTCAGCGCCTCGCGCTGGAAGTTCAGCGCTTCATACTCGGCGGTGGTGGTCCAGGCAAAAACCTCCTGCACACGCTGCGCGTCGTGCGCCTCTTCAAGGGTCTTTTTATTCTGGAACAGGGTCTGGTATTCATCCTGTTCAAACAGCGGATAACAGCTGTGAATTTTATCGATCGTTTGGCTCATGGTGTTCTCCTCCCGCGCCACAAATCGGTGGACTGACGGGACAGTGAAGGGGCAATCACGCAGACTTCAGCCACGGGGCAGTCAGTTCGTTCCACGCCGGATTGTTCAGGGTCATATCCATATCGCGGGCAAAGATGGCGAAGCCGTCATAGCCGTGATAGGGGCCGGAATAGTCCCAGGAGTGCATCTGGCGGAACGGCACCCCCATTTTCTGGAAGATATATTTCTCTTTGATCCCGGAGCCGATGAGGTCAGGTTTCAGCGCTTTGACGAAGGCCTCCAGCTCATAGCTGCTGGCATCGTCAAACAGCAGAGTGCCCTCTTTCAGGTCCGGCAGGGTGCGGTCGTAATCATCGTTATGGGCAAACTCGTAGCCGGCGGCGATGATCTCCATCCCGAGATCCTCATAGGCGCCGATGACGTGGCGCGGCCGCAGCCCCCCCATGTACAGCAGCACTTTGCGCCCCTCCAGCCGCGGGCGATATTTGGCGATGATGGCCGCCATCTGCCCCTCATATTTGGCGATCACCGCTTCCGCATTGGCGCGAATGGTGTCATCAAATTGATCGGCGATCTTGCGCAGCGATTCGGCGATTTTGGTCGGGCCGAAGAAGTTATATTCCATCCACGGGATCTGATGTTTCTCCTCCATATGGCGGGCGATATAGTTCATCGAACGGTAGCAGTGGACGAGGTTAAGCTTAACGAATGGGGTGTTCTCCATCTCCACCAGGGTGCCGTCGCCGGACCACTGCGCCACTACGCGCAGCCCCATCTCTTCCAGCAGAATGCGCGAGGCCCAGGCGTCGCCACCGATGTTGTAATCGCCAATGATGGCAACATCGTACGGGGTGCTGGCAAACGGCTGCCCTTCGCGATTGTTCAGCACCCAGTCGCGCACCACGTCGTTGGCGATATGGTGGCCCAGCGATTGCGATACGCCGCGAAAGCCTTCGCAGCGCACCGGGATCACCGGTTTATCCAGCGCCTTGCTGCTGGCGTTGGCTACGGCGCTGATGTCATCGCCGATCAGGCCCACCGGGCACTCCGACTGGATGGTGATCCCTTTGGTCAGCGGGAACAGCAGCTCCATCTCTTCGATCAGTTTGGTCAGCTTTTTATCGCCGCCGAAAACAATATCGCGCTCCTGAAAATCAGAGGTGAAGTTCAGGGTGCCGAAGCTGTCGACACCGCTGACGCCGGTATAGTAGTTGCGCCGTCCGGCGCGCGAGTACTGGCCGCAGCCGATGGGGCCGTGCGAGATATGGGCCATGTCTTTGATTGGCCCAAACACCACCCCTTTCGAGCCCGCATAGGCGCAGCCACGCACGGTCATCACCCCGGGCTGCGATTTACGGTTCGAGATAATGCACTTGCCGACGCTCTCCATCTGCGGATCGCTGATCATCATGTGCTTTCTGCGCTCTTTGCGCGCGGTTTCGGGAAACACCTCCAGGACTTCCTGGATGAGCGCAAGGTTACGTTCGCCTGTTGCGTTGGTCATGGTGAGGATCCTGTGCTCAGGCCGCGTTTTCTTCAGCGGCGGTTTTACCAATGATGCTGGTGTCTTCTTCTTCCATGATGCCGAACTCCATCAGCAGCGATTCCAGCTCGTCCATGGTGCACGGCGTCGGCACCACTTTTTTGGTGTTATTGACGATCTTCTGCGCCAGTTGACGATATTCGTTGGCCTGCTGACAGGTCGGGTCGTACTCGATCACCGTCATCCGGCGGATCTCCGCGCGCTGCACAATGTTGTCGCGGGGAACGAAGTGGATCATCTGCGTGCCAAGCTTCTCCGCCAGGGCGATGATCAGTTCGTCTTCCCGGTCGGTTTTGCGCGAGTTACAGATCAGGCCGCCGAGGCGCACCTTGCCGGATTTGGCGTACTTCACGATCCCTTTGGAGATATTGTTGGCGGCATACATCGCCATCATCTCGCCGGAGCAGACGATGTAGATCTCCTGGGCTTTGTTTTCGCGGATCGGCATAGCGAAGCCGCCGCAGACCACGTCGCCGAGGACGTCATAGAAGACGAAATCCAAATCTTCTTCATAGGCGCCTTCTTCCTCGAGGAAGTTGATGGCGGTGATCACCCCGCGTCCGGCGCAGCCAACGCCTGGCTCCGGGCCGCCGGATTCGGCGCAACGGACATCGCCATAGCCGATTTGCAGAACGTCTTCGAGCTCCAGATCCTCGACCGAGCCCACTTCCGCCGCCATCTCCATGATGGTGTTCTGGGCTTTAGCGTGAAGGATCAGACGGGTGGAGTCCGCTTTCGGATCGCAGCCGACGATCATCACTTTCTTACCCATCTCGGCGAGGGCCGCGACGAGATTCTGGGTGGTGGTGGATTTACCGATACCGCCTTTACCGTAGATAGCGCATTGACGCATGGTCATGGTGACTTCTCCTGTTGTTGAGTGTTTGCCAGCAGAGAAGTGCAGGGAACGTACCAGCTGCGAATTTTTGCTCAGTTATTTGATAAATAATGGTTTTTTGTAAAGCAGCCGCGCCGGCAGGCTGAGCAAACGGCACAATAACGCTACCAAATGTGCGAAACAGAACAATTTCCCGCCACGGGCCCGGCGCGGCGCTTTGTCACCTGTTCAACAGCTTGTCGCGCACAGTGTCTTATTCCCCGCAATCCCGCCGGACGGGCCTGCGCATTTCTTCCCTTAACCTGTTGAATTGATGAGTGACAGGCGGCAATTCGCGAGCTGGCACAGGCTGTGCTTGGAGAGGTGACAGGGTTTGCCGCGGGCTGCCGCGGTAAAGAGAACGCTCACCTTTGAGGATTGAACGATGTCCGGAAACATGAAAACAATGGATGGCAACACGGCGGCGGCCTGGATCTCCTACGCCTTTACCGACGTGGCGGCCATCTACCCCATCACCCCCTCCACGCCGATGGCGGAAAATGTCGATGAATGGGCCGCTAAGGGGAAAAAGAATCTGTTTGGCCAGCCGGTGCGCCTGATGGAAATGCAATCCGAAGCCGGTGCCGCCGGGGCGGTGCACGGCGCGCTGCAGGCGGGAGCGCTCACCACCACCTACACCGCGTCGCAGGGGCTGCTGCTGATGATCCCCAATTTGTACAAAATTGCCGGTGAACTGCTGCCGGGTGTTTTTCACGTCAGCGCGCGGGCGCTGGCGACCAATTCGCTGAATATTTTTGGCGACCATCAGGACGTGATGGCGGTACGCCAGACCGGCTGCGCCATGCTGGTGGAGAATAACGTTCAGCAGGTGATGGACCTGTCGGCGGTGGCGCACCTGGCGGCGATCGCCGGGCGGATCCCGTTTATCAACTTTTTCGACGGCTTTCGCACCTCGCACGAAATACAGAAGATTGAGGTGCTGGCGTATGAGCAACTGGCGACGCTGCTGGACCGCCCGGCGCTGGAGTGCTTTCGTCGGCAGGCGCTGCACCCGGATCATCCGGTGATCCGCGGCACCGCGCAAAATCCGGATATCTACTTCCAGGAGCGGGAGGCCGGTAACCGCTTCTACCTCGCACTGCCCGATCTGGTGGAAAGCTATATGGCGAAGATCACCGCGCTGACCGGGCGGGAATATCACCTGTTTAATTACCACGGCGCGCCGGATGCCGAGCGGGTGATTATCGCCATGGGCTCAGTGTGCGACACCGTCCAGGAGGTGGTGGAGACGCTGAATGCGGCGGGGGAGAAGGTGGGGCTGCTCAGCGTCCATCTCTATCGGCCGTTCTCGCTGGCGCACTTTTTCGCGCAACTGCCCGCCAGCGTGCAGCGTATTGCCGTCCTTGACCGCACCAAAGAGCCGGGGGCGCAGGCGGAACCGCTGTGCCTCGACGTCAAGAACGCCTTCTATCAACGCGACGATGCGCCGCTGATCGTCGGCGGCCGCTACGCGCTCGGCGGTAAGGACGTGCTGCCCAACGATATCGCCGCGGTGTTTGACAACCTCAGGCAGCCGCTGCCGAAGGACGGCTTTACCCTGGGTATTGTCGATGATGTCACTTTTACCTCGCTGCCCGCCCGGCAGGAACCGCTGGCGGTCTCCCATGCCGGGATCACCGCCTGTAAATTCTGGGGGATGGGCTCGGACGGCACCGTCGGGGCGAACAAAAGCGCCATCAAGATCATCGGCGATAACACGCCACTCTACGCCCAGGCCTACTTTTCCTACGACTCGAAAAAGTCCGGGGGGATCACCGTTTCGCACCTGCGCTTTGGCGACCGGCCGATCACCTCGCCCTACCTGATCCACCGGGCCGATTTTATCGCCTGCTCTCAGCAATCCTATGTCGATCGCTACGACCTGCTGGAGGGGCTGAAGCCAGGAGGCACCTTTCTGCTCAACTGCAGCTGGTCCGAGGCAGAGCTGGAGCAGCACCTGCCGGTCAGCGTCCGGCGCTATCTGGCGCAGGAAAAGATCGACTTTTATACCCTTAATGCGGTGGACATTGCCCGCGAGCTGGGCCTCGGCGGGCGCTTTAACATGCTGATGCAGGCGGCGTTCTTTAAGCTGACGGCGATTATCGATCCGCAAACGGCGGCAGACTATCTCAAGCAGGCGGTGGAGAAAAGCTATGGCAGCAAAGGGGCGAGCGTCATTGAGATGAACCAGCGGGCTATCGAGCTGGGGATGGCGGCGCTGCACCGGGTGACGGTACCCGCCCACTGGGCGACCCTCGAGGCGCCGGCACCGCAGGCGAGCGCCCTGATGCCGGACTTCATCCGCGATATCCTGCAGCCCATGAACCGCCAGCGTGGCGACCTGTTGCCGGTGAGCGCCTTCGCCGGGATGGAAGACGGCACCTTTCCCTCCGGCACCGCCGCCTGGGAGAAGCGCGGCATCGCGCTGGAGGTGCCGGTCTGGCAGCCTGACGGCTGTACCCAGTGTAACCAGTGCGCCTTTGTCTGCCCGCATGCGGCGATCCGCCCGGCGTTACTGAGCCCTGAAGAGCAGGACACGGCTCCCGCCGGGCTGCTGAGTAAACCCGCCCAGGGGGCCAAAGACTATCACTATCATCTGGCCATCTCGCCGCTGGACTGCTCCGGCTGCGGCAACTGCGTGGAGAGCTGCCCGTCGCGCGGCAAGGCGCTGCAGATGGTCTCCCTCGACAGCCAGCGTGCGATGGCTCCGGTCTGGGATTACGCCCTGGGACTGGCGCCAAAAGATAACCCGTTTCGCAAAACGACGGTCAAAGGCAGCCAGTTCGAAACGCCGCTGCTGGAGTTTTCCGGCGCCTGCGCGGGTTGCGGAGAAACGCCCTATGCCCGGCTTATCACCCAGCTGTTTGGCGACCGGATGCTGATCGCCAACGCCACCGGCTGCTCTTCGATCTGGGGCGCCAGCGCGCCTTCGATGCCCTATACCACCAACCATCGCGGCCACGGACCGGCGTGGGCAAACTCGCTGTTTGAGGATAACGCCGAGTTCGGTCTCGGCATGATGCTTGGCGGCCAGGCGATCCGCCAACAGATCGCCGAGGAGATGACCGCCGCGCTGGCGCTGCCGGTCAGCGACGCGCTTCACGCCGCGATGCGGCAGTGGCTGGCGCAGCAGGATGAGGGGGAGGGGACCCGTGAGCGCGCGGACCGCCTCAGTGCGTTGCTGGCGGAGGAAAAAGAGGGCGTCCCGCTGCTGGAGCAGCTCTGGCAGAACCGCGACTATTTCGTCCGGCGTTCGCAGTGGATCTTCGGCGGCGACGGCTGGGCCTACGATATCGGCTTCGGCGGCCTCGATCATGTGCTGGCCAGTGGGGAAGACGTCAATATTCTGGTGTTTGATACCGAGGTCTACTCCAACACCGGCGGCCAGTCGTCCAAATCGACCCCGGTGGCGGCGATCGCCAAATTTGCCGCTCAGGGAAAACGCACGCGCAAAAAAGATCTCGGCATGATGGCGATGAGCTACGGCAATGTTTACGTCGCCCAGATCGCCATGGGCGCCGATAAAGATCAGACCCTGCGGGCCATCGCCGAGGCCGAGGCCTGGCCGGGACCGTCGCTGGTGATCGCCTATGCCGCCTGTATCAACCACGGTCTGAAAGCCGGGATGCGCTGCAGTCAGCGCGAGGCGAAGCGGGCGGTGGAGGCGGGATACTGGCACCTGTGGCGCTATCATCCGCAGCGGGAAGCCGAGGGCAAAACGCCGTTTATACTGGACTCCGAAGAGCCGGAAGAGAGTTTCCGCGACTTTTTGCTCGGCGAGGTGCGCTATGCCGCGCTGCATAAAACCACGCCGGATCTGGCGGACGCGCTGTTCCGGCAAACGGAGGACGATGCCCGGGCCCGTTTCAGGCAGTATCAGCGGCTGGCGGGAGAGGAGTAGGCTGTGGGTTAGCGATTCACGGCTGCTGCATCACGTTCAGCAGCGTATCCAGCAGGCCGGGAAAACGGGCGTCCAGATCTTCCCGGCGCAGCGAAATCATGTTCTCCCGTCCCTGAGGCCGTTGCCAGATCACACCGCTGTCGCGCAGGACGCGCCAGTGGTGGGTCATGGTGGACTTGGCCACCTCTTCCTGGCGCAGAGCGTTGCAGCTCAGCTCGCTGCCGTCGGCCAGCGTGCGGATGATCTCCAGTCGCAGTGGGTTACCGAGCGCGGAAAGGACATTTTCCAGGCGAATTTGTTCTCGTTCGGGGTGATTGGCGATCATAATAATCCTGTGTCGGCAGTGGCGCGGCGCATGGCAGCCGCAGCCCATATCGGCGGCTGGCGGCTACTATACCCAAACTCCGGTTCTGATGCCACGCGCGCCGCCGCAACCTGACCAATCATAATAATAGCAAAAATAGTTCGAATATACTCGTACAGTTGTACTATGATAGGCGGCAGTTAAATGAACTGCGGATCATTCCGACCGCAGACTGACAGTCAAAACGACTAAGGACGCATCATGCCCCGACCCATCCCCCTCGAACGTTATCGCAACATCGGTATCTCCGCGCATATCGATGCCGGTAAAACCACCACCACCGAGCGCATCCTGTTTTATACCGGGATGAGCCATAAGCTGGGTGAAGTACACGATGGCGCGGCAACCACCGACTGGATGGCCCAGGAGCAGGAGCGCGGGATCACCATTACCTCGGCGGCGGTGAGCTGCTTCTGGCCGGGTATGGACCGCAGCTTCGAGCCGCACCGGATCAATATCATCGACACCCCGGGGCACGTGGATTTCACCATTGAGGTGGAACGTTCCATGCGCGTGCTCGACGGCGCGGTGATGGTGTATGACTCCGTCGGTGGGGTGCAGCCCCAGTCGGAAACCGTCTGGCGCCAGGCAAATAAATACCACGTTCCGCGGCTGGCCTTCGTCAACAAGATGGACCGCCCCGGCGCGGACTTCTTCCGCGTGGTGCAGATGATGATCGACCGCCTGAAGGCCAACCCGGTGCCGATTGTGATCCCCATTGGCGCCGAAGAGCATTTCACCGGCGTTGTCGATCTGGTGAAAATGCGCGCCATCCTGTGGGATGACGCCACCCAGGGCATGACCTTCAGCTATGGGCCTGTCCCTGACGATCTGCTGGCGACGGCACAGCAGTGGCGGGAGAAAATGGTCTCGGCGGCGGCGGAAGCCAGCGATGAGCTGATGGATAAATACCTGGAAACCGGTGAGCTGGACGAGGCGGAGATCGTTGCCGGTCTGCGCCAGCGCACGGTGAAGGGGGAAATCCAGGCGGTGCTCTGCGGGAGCGCCTTTAAAAACAAAGGCGTGCAGCGCATGCTCGATGCGGTGGTGGAGCTGATGCCGTCGCCGCTGGATATTCCGGCGATACAAGGCGTTGATGAGAAAGGCCAGCCGGCGGAACGCCATCCGAGCGACGATGAGCCGCTGTCGGCGCTGGCGTTTAAACTGATGACCGACCCCTACGTCGGCCAGCTGACCTTTATCCGCGTCTACTCCGGGACGCTGAAGAAAGGCGATGCGGTGTGGAACCCGGTGAAGGGCAAGAAAGAGCGCATCGGGCGTATCGTGCTGATGCAGGCCAACGACCGCCATGAAGTTGACGAACTGCACGCCGGGGATATCGCGGCCTGCGTCGGTCTGAAGGATGTGACCACCGGTGATACGCTGTGCGATCCGGATGCGATCATTACCCTCGAACGGATGGAGTTTCCGGAGCCGGTGATTTCGCTGGCCATCGAGCCGAAGACCAAAGCGGATCAGGAGAAAATGGGCATCGCGCTGCAGCGGCTGGCGGCGGAAGATCCGTCGTTCCGTCTACATACCGATGAAGAGTCTGGCCAGACGATTATCTCCGGCATGGGCGAGCTGCATCTGGAGATCATTGTCGACCGGATGAAGCGCGAGTTTGGCGTCGAGGCCAACATTGGTCGTCCGCAGGTCACCTACCGCGAAACCCTGCGCAAGAAAGTGACGGACGTGGAAGGCAAATTTGTGCGCCAGTCCGGCGGAAAAGGGCAGTACGGGCACGTCGTGCTGACCCTGGAGCCGCTGGAGCCGGGCAGCGGTTTCGTCTTCGAGGACGCCACCAAAGGCGGCGTGGTGCCACGCGAGTACATCCCTTCCGTGGAGAAAGGGCTGCGCGAAGCGATGGGCACCGGCGTGCTGGCGGGTTATCCGGTGGTTGACGTGAAAGCGACCCTGACCTTCGGGTCGTACCACGACGTGGACTCCTCGGAGATGGCGTTCCGCATGGCGGCGATCTTTGGCTTCCGGGAAGGCGCGCGCAAAGCGGATCCGGTGATCCTTGAGCCGGTGATGCACGTCGAGGTGGAGACGCCGGAAGAGTACGCCGGGAATATTATGGGCGATCTCTCTTCCCGTCGCGGGATGGTGCAGGGGATGGAAGAGCGCTTCGGCAGCCAGATCATCCGCGCCGACGTGCCGCTGGCGGAGATGTTTGGTTATTCCACCACGCTGCGCTCGATGTCGCAGGGACGGGCAACCTACAGCATGGAGTTCCACCATTACGCGGAAGCGCCGCGTAATGTGGCGGATGAAATCATCGCCAGCCGCGCGAAAAGCTAAGCAACGTTCCCGGGTGCGACGCGAGGCGTCTTACCCGGGCTACGAGTCCAGCCATCGTTTGTAGCCCGGGTAAGGCGTTAGCCGCAACCCGGGAATGTCAGCCAATCAGACAATATCCTGTGCGTATTGCCACAGCGCCTTCAGCTGCGCCAGCTTCTCTTTATCATCCGCATACTGCTGATACAGCATCTGCAGCTCATCGGCATAGGCCTGCAAAAACTCTGGCGTAAACACCTGACGACGGTGCTCTAACCAGCGCTGCTGCTCATGTTCATCGAGCGTGCCGGGGAAGTTGCGCGCCCGATAGTTAAACAGCAGGCGTTCGATACGCTTATCGGCGAAGGTAATATCCAGCGCCGGCAGATTGCGCGGTTCGGTTTCCAGCACGATTTTCATCGCCGCGCGGTCGGCATCGCTAAAGAACCCATTGTAAAGCTGGGCGTCGACGTTTTCGGACGGCACGAACGGCTCGGCTTCGGCATAGACCGCCACCACTTTCTCGCGCACCTGCGGATTCGCCCGCAGCAGCTGGGCATTCTCCAGACAGCGCTGAATGGAGATCCCCAGCCGGTCGGCATCCAGCGGGCGCAGGGTATTGGCCTGAGCCAGCACCGGACATTTATTGAGATGCACCAGCTTGATCGGCGCCGCCGGCAGATCGCCAAGCTCGGCGCGCGGGGTGTAAAGCCGCTCGCGCAGGGCATCGGCGTCGAGCTCCAGCAGCGGCGCCATATCGCCCGCCAGATCGACCATAATCACCGCATTGCGGTTTTCCGGATGCCAGGCCAGGGGCGCCACCAGGCTGGTGTTGCCGCGCGCGGCGCCAAACATGCCGGAGACATGCACCAGCGGTTTCATCTGCGGCACGTCGATGAGCGTCGCCAGCTTGCGCTTATTGCGGTGGCTGTAGAGATAATCAAACAGCCGCGGCTGCCGGGTTTTCACCAGCTTCGCCATGGCGATGGTGGCGTACACATCGGCCATCGCGTCATGGGCGTTCTGGTGTTCAATACCGTTGGCGACGGTCAGATGTTCAAGCCGGAAGCTGGGCAAACCCTCGTCATTCTCCGGCCAGGTGATCCCTTCCGGACGCAGGGCATAGCAGGCGCGCATCACGTCGAGCAGATCCCAGCGCGAGTTATCGTGCTGCCAGCTCCAGGCATAAGGGTCATAGAAGTTGCGATAAAAGATATTCCGCGTCACTTCGTCATCAAAGCGCACGTTGTTATAGCCGACGATGCAGGTTTGCGGCACCGTGAACAGATCGTGGATGCGGCGGGCAAACGCGGCCTCATTATCCCCTTTGGCCAGCGCTTCCTGCGGCGTGATCCCGGTGATCATCACCGCCTGCGGCTGCGGCAGATAATCGTCAGCGGGCTTGCAGTAAAACACCTCGGGCTCGCCGATCACGTTCAGCTCCGCGTCGGTGCGGATGGCGGCGAACTGCGCCGGCCGGTCGAGGGAAGGGCTGGTGCCGAAGGTTTCATAATCGTGGAATAAAAATCCGGGCTGGTTGACGCTATCTTGCATAGTCTGTTCATTATCCGTGGTGGCGTGCGACCGGTATGGTAAACGATTTGCCCGGTCATCAGAAGGGTAACGGCAAGCAACTTCCTCTGCTGTGTCATATTTTCTTGCAATTAAACCCTGATATGAAACGCGAAGTTCCGTAAAAAGGACGGCGGATCTGTAAATCTAGAGGATATGCCGTTGAAAGGCCGTTTGTTTATTGCTGTATCTTTGCTCGCTTCGAGCGTTTCCTGCGCATTTGCCGTCGACTTCCCTGCTACGGTCGCGCCACCGGCTATTCAGGCTGGCTCCTGGGTGCTGATGGATTACACCACCGGTCAGGTCCTGACCGCGGGTAACGAACATCAGCAGCGCAATCCTGCCAGTCTGACCAAACTGATGACCGGCTACGTGGTCGATCGCGCCATCGACAGCCATCGTATCACCTTTGACGACATCGTCACCGTGGGTAAAGACGCCTGGGCGAAGGGCAACCCGGTGTTCGACGGGTCATCCCTGATGTTCTTAAAACCAGGGGATCGGGTCAGCGTCCGCGACCTCAGCCGTGGGCTGATTGTCGACTCGGGTAACGACGCCTGCGTCGCGCTGGCCGATTATGTCGCCGGCGGCCAGCCGCAGTTTGTCGCCCTGATGAATCAGTATGTCGAAAAATTGCACCTGCGGGACACCCATTTCGAAACCGTCCACGGCCTCGACGCTCCGGGCCAGCACAGTTCGGCCTATGACCTGGCGGTGCTGTCGCGGGCGATTATTCATGGCGAACCTGACGTCTACCACATGTACAGCCAGAAAAGCCTGACGTGGAACGGGATCACCCAGCAAAACCGTAACGGTCTGCTGTGGGATAAAACCATGAACGTCGATGGCCTGAAAACGGGCCACACTTCGGGCGCCGGGTTCAACCTGATCGCCTCGGCGGTGGATGGCCAGCGCCGGCTGATCGCCGTGGTGATGGGGGCGGACAGTCCGAAAGGCCGCGAGCAGCAGGCCGCTAAACTACTGCACTGGGGGCAGCAGAACTTCGACACCGTGCAGGTGCTGCAGAAGGGCCAGAAGGTCGGCACCGAACGCATCTGGTACGGCGATAAAGAGCAGATTAAGCTCGGCACCGATCAGGATTTCTGGTTAGCGCTGCCGAAGGCGGAAGTGTCGCGGATTAAAGCGAAATATGTGCTGGATAAGAAGGATCTGGAGGCGCCGATCGCCGCCAACCAGCGGGTCGGCGAGATTTCGCTGTATGACGGCGACAAGGTGGTGGGGCACTATCCGCTGGTCACCCTCGAAAGCATCAATAAAGGCGGGGTGTTCTCGCGAATGAGCGATTACCTGCACCACGAGCTGTAACCATGATAACCGCCTCTTTGCAGGCGGTTTTTTTTCGTCTGTCGCTCCTGCTGGCGGGGCGCCTGTTTTTTCAGCAGTGTGATGGCGACTCTGTGAATTCGCGCACATACTGAGGGGGGATCTCCTGTTAAATTAACTGTATATTCATACAGTCATTTATCCCCAAAGGAGGCAAGATGAACTACAGCATCACCACCCTCGGCAAGAAAACCATTGCCGGTTTCCATCTGGTCGGGCCCTGGGATCAAACGGTCAAGCAGGGGTTTGAGCAACTGATGATGTGGGTTGAGAACCATCAGGTGCCCGCCCGTGAATGGCTTGCCGTCTACTACGATAACCCGGAGGAAGTGCCGGCGGAAAAACTGCGCTGCGCCACCGTGGTCGCCGTTGACGAGGATTACGTCATTCCCGCCAACAGCGAAGGGGTGATACTGGCGGCGATTGCCGGCGGGGATTACGCCTGCGCCCGCGCGCGGGTGGTGGATTACGATTTTGCCACCCCGTGGATGCAGTTTTTCGACAGCCTGCTGCAGAGCACAACGTATCGCGTGGCCCCCAGGCCCTGTTTTGAGATCTATCTCAACGACGGCAACCACGACGGCTACTGGGATATCGACATGTATGTCCCCGTTGAGCGCGTAGCGTCGTAGCGGTTTACCCCTGTTCCGGACAAGGATTTTTACATTCCCGGCACGCTCCGGGCGAAAAAGCAGTTACAATTGGCCTTTTCGTTTTGCCGGAGAGGGTTGTGCGCGCTGATAAATCACTCAAGCCATTTGAGATCCGCTTGTATCGCCATTATCGGGTGGTGCATGGCGTGCGGATTGCGCTGGCCTTTGTGCTCACTTTTTTGCTGGTGCGGCTGCTGAACGTGCCTGAGGGGACCTGGCCTCTCATCACCCTGGTGGTGGTGATGGGTCCGATCTCCTTCTGGGGCAACGTCGTGCCGCGGGCGTTTCAGCGCATCGGCGGCACGATCCTCGGCTCGGCGCTGGGGCTGGTGGCGCTGAAGCTTGAGCTCATCTCCCTGCCGCTGATGGTCCTCTGGTGCGCGGCGGCGATGTTCCTCTGCGGCTGGCTGGCGCTGGGCAAGAAACCCTATCAGGCACTGCTGATCGGCATTACCCTGTCGGTGGTGGTCGGGGCGCCGCCCGGCGATATGCATACCGCGCTGTGGCGAAGCGGCGACGTGATCTTCGGCTCGCTGCTGGCGATGCTGTTTACCGGTATCTGGCCGCAGCGGGCGTTCATCCACTGGCGCATCCAGATGGCCAGCTATGTCACCAACTTTAACCGCCTCTACCAGGCCGGCTTCTCGCCAAATCTGGTGGATCGGCCGCGGCTGGAAAAGCATCTCCAACAGGCGCTGAACGACGTCGTCAAAATGCGCGGGCTGATCACCCCCGCCAGCAAAGAGACGCACATCCAGAAGGCGATCTTCGAGGCTATCCAGACCGTCAGCCGCAACCTCGTCTGCATGCTGGAGCTGCAGATCAACGCCTGGTGGGCCACCCGTCCGGGTCATTTTGTGATGCTCAATGCGCACACCCTGCGGGAGACGCAGCAGATGACCCAGCAGACGCTGTTGGCCATCGCCCACGCCTTGTATGAAGGGAACCCTCAGCCTGTGCGCGCCAACAATGAAAAGCTGAATGAGATCGTTCTCGAACTGCGCCAGCTGATGAAAGAGCAGGGTGACGACAGCCTGGCGGAAACCCCAATTCATGGCTATGTTTGGCTCTCGATTGAACTGGCGCGCCAGCTGGAGCTGCTGTCGCATCTGATCTGCCGCGCGTTGCGCAAATAAGCACCAGATGCACCGGGTAACTGCATGGGTTGTTTCGATTCAGCAGCGTTTAGGGTTATGATAAACGCAAAGGAAAAAACATTGTCATCAGCGACTGCTAGCAGTTATGTTAGCCCTATAACGCAGTCGCTTTACGAATCCGAATCTCAATTATTAGGGGTGTAAAAATGGAAACAACTAAGCCTTCTTTCCAGGACGTACTGGAGTTTGTTCGTCTGTACCGTCGTAAGAACAAACTGCAGCGTGAAATTCAGGACGTTGAGAAAAAGATCCGTGATAACCAGAAGCGTGTTCTGCTGCTGGACAACCTCAGCGACTACATCAAACCGGGCATGAGCGTGGAAGCTATCCAGGGCATCATCGCCAGCATGAAGAGCGATTACGAAGATCGCGTTGATGATTACATCATCAAAAATGCCGAGCTGTCCAAAGAGCGCCGCGACATCTCCAAAAAACTGAAAGTGATGGGCGAAGCCAAAGTCGAAGGCTAATCCCTGCCGGTCCGGCGGCGATCGACGTCGCCGGGCTGTTCTGCTCTACCTCCCCATTCGTCTCTTTTTCTGCAAAACTTTGTCCCGGCAACTGACTCTCCTCACCGACTCTTTGCTATACTGCCCCGCGAAAACGTATTGATATCGGAAAGGTTTCTCTCATCCTGGCCGGGCATCTGACGCAGCGGCGTCAGAGCGATATCTCAACACCTCTCACCTCTCCGACGATCGATTCGCCAGAAGACAAACTCAGGTGCTGACCGGGCGCGACCGAACTCTTCCGCTGCTTTCGCCGACAGGAGTCAACCTCACGTGATTAAGTCATTCTTTGCTGCACTCTCGTTTATCAGCCGCCTGCCGGTCCCGGCGCGGTTATCTCAGGGCCTGGAGATCGAACAGTACCAGCGCAGTATCGTCACCTTTCCGCTGGTCGGTTTACTGCTCGGCGCCATCGCCGGCGCAGTGGCGCTCCTCCTGCAGCCGTGGTGCGGCGTCCCGCTGGCGGCGCTGTTCGGCGTGCTGGCGCTGGCGCTGCTCACCGGCGGATTTCACCTTGACGGGCTGGCTGATACCTGCGACGGCATCTTCTCCGCCCGCACCCGCGATCGGATGCTGGAGATCATGCGCGACAGCCGGCTGGGCACCCACGGCGGGCTGGCGCTGATCTTCGTGCTGGTGGCGAAAGTGCTGGTGGTCGGCGAGCTGCTGCTGCGCGATACCCACCCCATCGCCGCGCTGGCGGCGGCCTGCGCCGTCGGTCGCGGAATGGCGGTGCTGCTGATGTATCGTCATCGCTACGCGCGGGAAAAGGGGCTGGGCAATCTGTTTATTGGCAAAGTTAGCCTGCAGCAGACGCTGGTGACGATGGCGATGGGGGTAGCGCTGGCCACTGTCCTGCTGGGGCTGCAGGGTCTGCGCGCCGCGCTGATCACCCTGGTGCTGATCTGGGGTCTGGGATGGGCGCTGAAGCGAACCCTCGGCGGGCAGACCGGGGATACTCTCGGGGCGGCGATTGAGCTGGGTGAATTACTCTTTTTACTGGCGCTGCTGTAAGGCCTGGCGCCAACGATGAGGAACAGAATGGAAACACTTTCTGCGTTACTGGCTGCCATTCCGCAGCCCGATGTGGCGGGCATGGCGCGCACTCAGCAGCATATTGATGGCCTGTTAAAGCCGCCCGGTAGCCTTGGCCGTCTGGAGACCCTGGCCGTGCAACTGGCTGGTCTGCCGGGGCTGCAGGGGCAGCTGGCGCTGGCGGAGAAGGCGATAGTGGTCATGTGCGCCGACCATGGCGTCTGGCATGAAGGCGTGACGCCTTCGCCGCAGGTGGTGACGGCCATTCATGCCGGCAATATGGTGCGGGGCAACACCGGCGTCTGCGTGCTGGCGGCGCAGGCCGGGGCCAGGGTGCAGGTGGTGGATGTCGGCATCGATGCCGACCCGCTGCCGGGCCTGATTAACCTCAAGGTGGCCCGCGGTAGCGGGAATATCGCCCGGACGGCGGCGATGAGTCGCCAGCAGGCGGAGACGGTGCTGCTGGCCAGCATGCATCTCACCCGCCAGCTCGCCGCCGACGGGGTGAAAGTTTTTGGCGTCGGCGAACTGGGAATGGCCAATACCACCCCGGCCGCAGCCGTGATCAGTGTCCTGACGGGCAGCGATCCTGACGCCGTGGTGGGCTGTGGGGCCAATCTGCCGCTGGCGCAGCGGGGCCATAAGGTGGCGGTGGTGCGCCAGGCGATAGCCCTTAACCAGCCGAACCCGGAGGAGGGGCTGGATGTCCTGGCGAAGGTGGGCGGTTACGATCTGGTGGGCATGACCGGGGTGATCCTCGGGGCGGCCTCCTGTGGCCTGCCGGTGGTGCTGGATGGCTTCCTCTCCTATGCCTCTGCCCTGGCGGCGTGTCGCATGGCCCCGACGGCGCATCCTTATCTTATCCCTTCGCACTTGTCGGCGGAGAAAGGGGCGCAGATCGCCCTGGACGCGCTGGGTCTGCGGCCGTATCTCGATATGGACATGCGCCTGGGAGAGGGCAGCGGCGCCGCGCTGGCGATGCACCTGCTGGATGCCGCCAGCGTGATGTACAACCAGATGGGAACGCTGGCGCAGAGCAACATTGTGCTGCCCAATACCGCGCCGTCGTCCTGATGGTAGAGCGCATCGTCTCCACGATGGGGGGACGATGCGCTGCGTTTACAGCGCCTGCTGCCAGATCGCCTGGGGCAGGAGGTAAACCTGCGCCGGGGCGCGCATGCCGTCGGTGACAATATGGCGGATGCCGCTGGCCATCACCGCCAGGGTGACGTCAAAAGCGTTCAGGCTGTCGCCGAAGCCCGCGGTCAGGTTGAGCATCGAACCATTGGCCAGCAGATAGATGGTTTTGTCGGCCATGCGGTAGGCGTTGATATACGGCATTACCTCTTCCTGAGGGTACTGGCGCAGGTACTCGCCGTCGATCTCTTCCGCCACGTGGCCGACGTTAAGGATAAAGACTCCCGCTTTCGCGCGCTCCAGCGCCTGGCGATTAACCACGTTTTTCCCGCCTGTCGCCGTGGCCACCACGTCCGCCGAGGCGATAGCCTCCTGCAGATCCACCACGTGCCAGCCGTCGTAGGCCGCCTGCAGACGACGGGCAGGATCGATCTCCGCCACCATCACCTGACCGCCAAAGGCTTTTGCCGCCGCCGCGACGCCCTGGCCGACCAGGCCGTAGCCGATCACCAGCACTTTTTTCTCATGCAGGGTGAGATGAGTGGTCTGGAAGAAGGTGTGCCAGGCGGTGAGACCGACCATATGGCGGTTGTGCAGCCCCTCTTTGACCGGCAGATCGTCCCAGTTAAAGATCGGATAGCCTGGCTGAATATCGCCCAGCCGATTGACGCCCGAGCCAGTGGCTTCCAGACCCGCCACGATGTTACCGAACTCGCCGCACTGGTGGAGCAGGGTGGTGATATCGGCGCCCATCTCGCACAGGTGAGTGGGCTGCCAGGCAATCGCTTTTTCCCATGACTGTTGCCAGTCGGCGTCGGTCATATTGCGCCACGCGCAGGCCTCGGCGCCGCGCTCCACCAGCCAGGCCACCACGTCGTCCTGCACGGTGGTGGGGTTACAGGTGGTTAAAAAGACCTGAGCGCCCTTGTCGAGGATCCCCTGCACCAGCGGGATCATTTTCATGTCGAGGTGCATACAGCAGGCCAGGCGCACGCCGCTGAGGTCGGGCAGGGCGGCGACCTGACGCAGGGTACGCGGCATATTCTGGCTGGCCCATGCCACTTCTTTCGCTAAAGAGATTTTATTATTCACTGGGTTATGACCTTCAGTTCGCAAAAGGGGTATCCCCCTGACAGAAAAGGGATTCTATCAGCCCACGCGAGAATTCACAGCCCTGTGCCCTCTGGACAAGATTGCCCGCGCTATCCCCCTGTGAAATACATGGTTGTTAATGTAAGGTTAAAAAAAGAAAATAAAATATAAGTAATTCCTATGACCTAAGCGATAAAGCGATGTTGAGTGTCATTTCAGCGGGGCTGTTTTCACGGCTGCGGATTTTCCTTGGGCGCCTGAAGCCGCACGCGCTACCGGTGGCCCGCCGGCATATCGTGCTGGGATCCATTGGCGCCGGCACCGGGCTGGCGGTAACCAGCATGTTCAGCCACTGGCTGCTCGGCGAAGTCAATTTGTGGTTTATTGCCCCCATGGGCGCGTCGGCGGTGCTGTTATTTGGCGTGCCGAGCAGCCCGCTGGCGCAGCCGTGGTCGATTGTCGGCGGTAATGTGCTGTCGGCGCTGATCGGCGTCACGGTGGGCATGCTGGTTCCCGACCCGGCGCTGGCCTGCGGGCTGGCGGCCGCGCTGGCGATCGCCGGGATGTATTTTCTGCGCTGTCTGCATCCCCCCGGCGGTGCGGTGGCCCTGACGGCGATCCTCGGCGGCTCCGGGGTGCACAGCGAAGGCTATCACTTTGTGCTGACGCCGGTGCTGCTCAACTCGCTGATGCTGGCGCTGCTGGCCATCGTGTTTAATAACCTGGTTGGCCGCCGCTATCCGCATTCGCTGGCGGCGGAGGAGGTCAAGCCCCGGGCGGTGCCAATGGGCATCTCGGTCACCCGGGAGGATATTCACGCCGCGCTGCTGGAAGGCCAGTTCCTCGACATTGATGAAGACGATGTCCAGGAACTGCTGGAGAATATCGAGCAGCAGGCGCGCCAGCGCATCGCGATGGCTGCCCGCCGCTAAGGGCGCGCTTCGGGCTGCGGGTTAGAGATCGCCGGTAAGATACTGCGCGACCCCGCGGCCAAAGCTCCAGTCACCTTTCTGATTACTGATAATCGACACCATCACATCATCGCCGCTCAGGCCGCAGTGCTCCGCCAGCTCCTCCTGCAACAGGGCGAAGAAGCGTTGCTTCTGCGCCTCGCTGCGCGGGCTGGTATAGACCCGCACCACCACCAGATCCCGCGAGCGGGTCAGTCCGAGGCCGGTATCGTCAATCACCATATGGTGGGCTTTGTTTTCGTGAACAATCTGGTAGCGGTCGCGTTCCGGTACCTCGAAGGCACGCAGCACGGCGCGATGGCCGGCATCCAGCAGGGTTCTGATCTCCTGTTCCGTACGGCCTTCAATCAGGTCAAATGTCAGTAATGGCATGCAGGTGTTCCTTATCGTTAGGGAATAATGACGGGCTGAACAGGATGCTAGCCGATGCCGTCGCGGGCAAAAACCGCTATAGTTGAATACATTGTTTTTACTGGTGAACAATCACATGAGCGAGAGTCGTCCGGAGAGTTACTGGGCCCATCTGTACTGGCTGACGGTGCTGGAAGAGCAAAAAAGCTATACCCGGGCCGCGGAAAAGCTGGGGATCAGCAAGTCGGCTATCAGCCAGAAAATCAGCGAGCTGGAGCGGGTGACTGGCAAAACCCTGGTCCATCGCACTACCCGCAGCGTGAGCCTCAGCGAAGACGGACTGCGGCTGGTGGCGGAGCTCAACGAGCCGTTTGGTCAGTTGCGGGATATTTTCACCGGTGCCTGCGATGAGGGCGGGCCGCTGCGGGGAACGCTGCGCCTGACCGCGCCGGTGGCCTTTTCCCGCCAGCAGCTGGTCCCGGCGATCGCGCCGTTTTTGCATCAGCATCCCCAGCTGCATTTGCAGCTTGAGGTGACCGACCGGCTGGTCTCTCTGGCCAGCGAAGGGTTCGATCTTGCCATTCGCCACTGTCGGCGCGAGGCGCTCCCGGACACCCACGTCGCCTGGCCGCTGTGTCACACCGCGACGCTGATCGTCGCGTCCGCCGACTATATTCGCCGCTATGGCCGCCCGGAGACCCCCGACGATCTGCGCCACCACCAGTGCCTGACCTATCCCCGTGGGCCACAGCGCCCGCAGTGGACGTTCGCCTCCCGCCAGGCGCCCGATGAACGGGTGACCATCAATGTGCAGGGGCCCTTCGCCACGAATAACAGCGAGTCGCTACGCGATGCCGTGCTGGCGGGGCTTGGGGTGGCGCTGCTGCCGGATTTCAGCGCCCGGGAGGCCATCGGTCGCGGGCTGGTGCAGGAGCTGCTCCCGGCGTGGCAGCCGGTGGAGGTGTTTGCCGATAAGCTGTACGTCATCCGGCCCTATACCCCGCGCGTGTCGCGCGCGGTGGAAACCTTCAGCCGCTACCTGAAAGCGACCTTTAGCGAGCCGCGTCCAGCTCCCGCGCCAGCGCCTCGCTAAAGCGGGGAAGCAGATGGCGCTCGCCGGGAAGCCGCTGCGCGAGGGTGACGGTTTTGTCGGCGCAATAGACCCGCTCGCTGCCGAGCTGCGCTTCAAAGGCGTTCGCCGCCTGATGCGCCGCGCTCAGATCGGCGTCAATAAGGATCACCGCATGGGCCAGCACCACATGGCCGCGGCCTGCCGTCAGCGGCCGCCAGTACTGGGCGGTACCGACAATCTTGCGCGCCGCCTCGCCCTCCCCGCAGGCGAGGTTATACCGGCCATCGCAAAAGGAACCGTTTACCGCCCGGGCGTGGCTGGCAACGCCGAAGCGCGCGAGGGTACGCTGCAGCACCGCGCACAGCGAGTGATAGATGGGTTCGGCGGCCTCGCCGAGCGACTGCTGCACCGGCCAGGCGAGGCTAAGGTTGATAATGCCCGGCCCCTGAGGCACCAGACCGCCCCCGGAGCGGCGGAGCCATACCGGCCAGCCGCGCGCGGCAAAATGCGCGCTGACCGCCGGCAGATCCGCAAACTGACGATAGCTCCCCGGCACCACAAATCCCTGCGGCGCCTGCCAGAGCTGGGCGACGGCCTCCCCGGCGCTGGCTTTGGCAAACAGCGGCTGTTCCGCCTGGGTGGGGTCCTCGCAAAACTGCAGCGCCAGCGAGGAGGGGGTAAAACGGCGAGGCCAGCAGTCGGCCAGCGATAACAGAGACATGCATTCTCCTTACCGGAGGGCGCGGGTCACGCCCTCCGCTGGTGGGTCAGTGGACGGTCTGTTTTTTCATCAGCAGGGCGGTGAGCGCCGACAGCAGGCATCCCGCGGTCAGATAGAGGGCCACGCTGTGCCATGAACCGCCGGAGAAGGTGACCAGCGCCGCGGCGATAAACGGCGTAAAACCGCCGCCGACCACGCTCGCCACCTGGTAGCCGACGCCGGCGCCGCTGTAGCGATAGCTGGCGCCGAACAGCTCGGTAAACATCGGCTGCTGGACGCAGACCACCATATCATGGGCGATATTGGCCAGCATCAGGGCGAAGAACAGGATCCAGAAAACAGACTGACTCTCCAGCGCCATAAAGAACGGAAAACCGCTCAGCGTGCCGATCAGCGCGCCGGTGATATAGATCCGTCGGCGACCAAAGCGGTCTGCCAGCCAGGCGAAGCAGGGGATAGTCAGGCAACTGAGTCCGCCCACCAGCAGGCCGATGTTGAGAAACAGCTCGCGCGGCAGGCCGAGGTTTTGCGTGGAATAGTTGAGGGCGAAGGCGGTGACGATATACATCGTCAGCAGTTCGCACAGCCGCAGGGCGATAATCAGTAAAAACGCTCCCGGATGGCGAAGCAGGGCTTCCACCACCGGTAGTCGCTTTTTCTCCGGCTGAAGGTTGGCCTGGCTCTGCTGCGCTTCAAATTCCTGCGATTCCGCCATGCCGTTACGGATCCACAGCGCAATAAGGACCAGCACCACGCTGAACAGGAACGGTAAGCGCCAGCCCCAGCTGAGGAACTGCTCGTCGGTGGTCAGGCTGCTGATCAGCGATACCAGCCCGGTGGAGAGCAGCAGGCCGACGCCGTAGCCTACCTGCACCCCGCTGCTGTAAAAGGCTTTTTTCCCCTGCGGGGCGTTCTCCACCGAGAGCAGCGCCGCGCCGCCCCATTCCCCGCCGACGGCAAACCCCTGAACGGCCCGCAGGAACACCAGCAGCGCCGGCGCCCACCAGCCGATCTGGCTGAACGAGGGGAGCAGGCCGATGCAGGCGGTGGCGATACCCATCATCCAGACGGTCATCATCAGCATCCGTTTGCGCCCGAGGCGGTCGCCGAAGTGGCCAAAGATAATCCCGCCGAGCGGGCGAAAGAGAAACCCGACGCCGAAGGTGGCAAAGGCGGCAAGCGTCCCCATCGCCGGGCCGATCTGCGGGAAAAACTCGCGGTTAAACACCAGCGCGGCGGTAATGCCATAGAGAAGAAAATCGTACCAGTCGACCACCGCGCCGGCAAAACTGCCCCATGCCGCCCGCCGGGCGCGAAGCAGTGAATCTGGCGCCTCGGCGGGCTGCACGCTTATTGTTGAATCCATACCCTGTCCTGTCTGTCACATAATTTGTCGTTATTGGAATGAGACGCTTTTACTGTTGCGTCAGCGTTGAGACTACCGCGCAGCGGCCGTGGAGGAAAGTAGTTTGCCTGCTAAGCGGGGAGATGGCGCAAAAAAGAAGCGACGGGAAAGGCGGGCTAAATCACACCCTGTACTAAACAATCTGGCAATTTGCCAGCCAGCTTATACTTTTAATTAAATCAACGGATAACAAAGAGGGACACCTTTTAAGAATTGACGTAAATGGTTTACACTTAACATGTCTCCTTCTCTGGAATGGTGAGTTAAATGCGTCTACTTCTTGCAGTGTTATTTTGTTCTGTCATGTTGCCTTCCGCTTACGCTGAAAAACTGCCTGCGCCGACAGGAAAACCTGTACTGACCATTTCCGGAAAAATCGGGAATACGAACGTCGGTGACAAAGCCGTTTTTGACCTCGCGGCGCTGGAAAAACTGGGGATGAAAACGGTGGAAACCACCACCCCCTGGTACACCGGTAAGGTTCGTTTCGATGGCATTCCCCTTAATAAACTCATGGATTTAGTCGGCGCTAAGGGCAAATCCGCGCGCGTGCTGGCGCTTAACGACTACACCACCATTATCCCGATTGATGATTTTTATAAATTCCCGGTCATTATGGCCTTAAAAATGAACGGCGAATATATGCGCGTTCGTGATAAAGGTCCATTATTTATCGTCTACCCTTACGACAGCAGCACTGAATTACAAAACCAGATCTATTATTCCCGATCGGCCTGGCAAGTTTCTAAGATTATTATAGAGTAAGGGTTGGATCTTGAATCGAATACTCACGGCTATTATTTTGTCGTTATTTATTGTTACCGGATATATTACCTATCTGGTGCATGAGCGACAAAGTGAGTTGCAAAAATTTACCCGCTATACAGACTCCTGGTCAATGTCGCAGATGGTGTCGGAATATATGCGACTGGAGTCTCGTCTGGCGGGAATGGCGATCGGGGCCGAAGGGGCGGACCACGATGAGGTGCGCCTGCGCCTGGAGATCATGATGAGCCAGATCGAACTCCTGCAGCAGGGCGATCTGGGTAAATTTATTAATAAAAGCGAACAGCGGAAGGCGGTGGTCGCGACGCTGATTCGTAATCTTCATCTGCTTGATAAACAAGTTGATACCATGACGCCGGAGCAGGTCAAACAGATCCTGCCGGTGTTGAGTGAACTGGATGGCCCCCTGACCTCAATGGCCGCCGCCACCCTGACGCAAGATATTAATATCGTTAATATCACGCATGATAAAATCCAGCATCTTTATTATATCTACTCGGTGATCTCCATTCTGCTGATCGCCATGTGTATTACCCTCGGCCTGTTGATGCTCCGGCAGAATAATAACCTGCGTCGCGCCCATGTGCGCATGAAGACGCTGGCCAACGATCTGCAGGCCTCGAAAGAGAAGTTGCAGGTACAGAACCGCCGACTGCAGTACGATGCCTACCATGATTCGCTGACCGGTATGCCGAATCGTCTCTCTTTCTGGCAGCGGTTGCAGGAGATTGTCAACCAGGTGCGCCCCTATCAGGGGTGCGCGGTGGTGATGCTGTTCGACCTCGACAGCTTTAAGGATGTGAACGATACCCTCGGCCATGATGCTGGCGATAAGCTGCTGCAGGATCTGGCCAGTCGTCTCTCTTTTTTCCGCAAAACCTCCGAGACGCTGTATCGCCTCGGCGGCGATGAGTTCGCAATGCTCTCTTACGATCTGACTGAAGAGATGGCCCTCGAGCGCGCCAATGTTATCCGGGAGAAGATCAGCCAGCCCTATCAGATCTACGATGCGCAGATTAATATCGACGCCTGCATCGGGATCGTTATCTCTGACGGCGAAAGCCGGACCGATTATCTGTACAAGTGTGCTGACCTTGCGCTGTACGAGGCGAAAAAAGAGGGCAGCGGTCATGTGCAAATTTTCCGGCCGGGCATGCTGCAGCGCCTGCAGGAGAATAAATCATTTGAAGATGACCTGCTGCAGGCGCTGGCCCATGACGAATTTAAAGTCTACTACCAGCCGATCGCCGATACCGTCACGCGTGAAATCTACGGTTATGAAGCGCTGGTTCGCTGGTTCCATCCCGTGCGCGGCGCCGTGCCGCCGACGGTGTTTATTCCCGTCGCGGAGAAAATCGGCCTGATCAATACCCTCGGCGAGTGGGTGCTGAAAACCGCCTGCGCCGAAGCGGCCAGTTGGGCGACGCCGCTAAAAGTCTCGGTCAACGTTTCGCCGATTCAACTGATGAACACGTCGTTGACCGATACCATTATCGGCGTGCTGCAGCAGACCGGCCTCGATCCGCGACGCCTGGATCTGGAGATCACCGAGTCGGACGTGTTCAATGAGAATACCCGTTCGCTGGAAATTCTCAGCCAGCTGCGCGAGCAGGGCATTCAGATTTCCATTGATGACTTTGGTACCGGCTATTCTTCCCTGTCCCGTTTAAGCTACTTCCCGTTCGATAAAATCAAAATTGACCGCTCGTTTGTTATCAATATTCCGGAGCAAAAAGACGATTTGGATATCGTTCGCCTGATTATCAGTATGGGGAAGAGTCTGCATATGCGTATTGTGGCGGAAGGCGTGGAAACCGAAGAGCAGTTGACCTCGCTGCAGGCGCTGGGGTGCGACCTGGTCCAGGGGTATTTAATCGGCAAGCCGAGTCCGCTGCGCTAACAAATTTTTAACGCATTTACTTTTATTCTCCGGGCGATTTCAGGATCCTGAAATCGCCTTTTTTATTTTACCGCATCGCTAATCCCTGAGAGGTATAAAAAGGAGTAGACGGTAAAAGCAGCAACAAAATAATATCCTTAGCGTTTAAAAGGGGTATATGATATGCATCATATAGGCTATTTCTGAACGTCGCATTTGAGACGGTAAAGTGAGGCACCATCATGCAGCGAATCATTATTCCCACCCATTACGTTCACACCCGCAGCACGCCGCTGTGGACCAGGGAGACCGCCCCGGCCTCTATCTGGCGTCGCCATCTGGATGCCGGCACCCGGCAGGGCGTCTATCCTCGTCTCTCGGTGATGCAGGGGGCGATCCGCTATCTCGGCTATGCCGATGAAACCAGCCCCGAGCCTGTTGAAACGCTGACCATTGAAGCCGGGCAGTTTGGCGTTTTTCCGCCGGAGAAATGGCACTGTATTGAGGCGCTCAGCGAGGACACGGTTTTTAATGTCGACTTTTACGTCGATCCGAAAATTCTCATCGAGGGATAACAAGAGATGAACAGCGAAAATAAAGGCTATGCCTTGGCAGTTGAGAATGGCCAGCGTCAGGAAAAACGCGAAAAAATATATCTCAAACCGATGGCGCTTTATATTCCGCAGCACGCGGTGGAGGCGGTAAATAGTCTGCTGGATGACCTGCCAGCTGGCAATGAAGAAGAGGAGTGGGTGTTAACCGTCACCAATAATAATAACGGCGTCTCGGTTGATAAAACCTTTTCCTCGCTGGCGGCGCTGCGCGACCCGCTCACCGCCGCTGATACGGTGAAGGATCTGATCAATATCGTTCGCGGCTACGAGTCCGATGAAGAGACCAACGTTTGCGGCTGGTAAGCCCGCTACTCTTCCGCCGGATGGCGACCGTCACCTAATACCATCTGGCCGACCAGCCACTCCCGCAGAGCGATAATATCCGCGCGCTGCGCCGCAGCCTCGGTGGTGACCAGGTAGTAGCAGGCGCCTGGTAATGCACAGCTAAACGGCGCGGACAACACCCCGCGCTGCAGCAGATCCCGCGCCAACAGTTCGCTGGCGATCACCACCCCCTGGCCGGCCACCGCCGCCTGCAGGGCATGGGTCTCATCGCTAAAGGTTAACCCCGCATCAATATTCAGCGTCGACGGCCCATAGCGGCGGCGCCAGTTCTCCCAGTTTGGCGAGTCGGCCGGCACGCGGCGGTTGGCGACGTGAAACAGCGTCACCCGCTGCAGATCTTCAGGCCGGGCGAGGCCCAGGGACGGGCTGGCGACCACGATAAAACGATCCTCATACAGCAGCGTACAGCACAGGTCTGGTTCCGGCGTTTCACGATAGCGAATCGCGGCGTCCACGGTACCCAACTGTAGATCCACCCGTTCGACGCTGGTGTGCAGACGCAGGTCGATAGCCGGAAAGCGAGCGGTAAAGTCCGCCAGCCGTGGCACCAGCCAGTGGGTGAGAAAATTGGAGGTGGTGGTGACGGTTAAGGATGGTGGCTGGCGAGCATGAGCGATCTGGACGACGGCCTGTTCCAGGGCGCTAAAAGCGCGCTGCGTGGCGGCGTAGAGGATCTCGCCATCGGCAGTCAGACTGACCCCCTGTGCGCTGCGTTCGCAAACCCGGCACTCCAGCACCGACTCCAGCAGTTTAATCTGATGGCTGACTGCCGTCGCGCTGACGCCGAGCGCCCCGGCGGCCTGTTTAAAACTGCGGTGGCGGGCGACGGCATGAAAGGCGCGCAGCGCCCCCAGCGGCGGTAGACGGGGTGTTCTCATGGCTGAGTTTTTCTCATCTATGGCTGAAAACTATGCGTTTGTGTAAGGCAATATAGTGGCGCTAGGCTACGGGCATGTAAAGACAGTGGCATGAATTAAATTCATGCTGCTTCGCCTGTCAGGAGTCAATTATGCACGTTGTAAGCCGCTACACCGCCGCGGACGCGGCGGGGATTATCGAGCCGCGTGGCCGCGCCATCGCCCTGAGCGTGGCTTTTGCCGCCGGAGTCTTGCTGTTAAACATGGTTCCCGTTATCGGCGTGACCGGCACGCTGAGTCTGCTGACGGCACTGAGCGCCGCCTGCGGCGCCGGGTGGGGATCCACACGCGGGCATTCCTGGCTTTATCGCTCGCCCCTGGCGGCGACGCGCTGGGCCTTTCTGCTGTCGGCGGCCGGCTGGCTGCTGGCACTGGTGGCCTGGTATGGCGGGCAGGACTGGCCCGCCATGCTGCCGGGCGTGGCGTGCGGCGGGGCGGGGGCGGCTGTCGCCTGGCGGATTGCGGCGGGACGGTCGGCGCAGTGTGGGCCCAGAATCGATGGCGCAACGCTGCTGAGCGTGGTCGTTGTCATCGCGGCGACGCTGTTGGCCCAACACACCGCCGGGGCCGGGCGCAGCGGCGTGTGCTTCGCCTTCGCCGTGCTGCTGGACCTGTCGCTGCTCGGCGCGCTGATCGTGCGCATCAGGCAGCAGGAGAGCGCGGCGTAACGGAGTCCGGCGGCAAATGAAGCGAGCGGGGTAAGTCACCCGGCGTGGTGACAAATTTCTTCTACACTGTTACAGGCATCACATTCCTGTGCGGTCGGCACTCCTGCCGGCCGCCGTCGGCGTTCAGCCCAGGCACGGGCCTGCAGGCTGGTTATCCTGAAAGAGGAGTCTGTAACATGGCATTTGTCACCACCCAAGACGGCGTCAACATTTACTTCAAAGACTGGGGTCCAAAGGAAGCTCAGCCGATTGTCTTTCATCACGGCTGGCCCCTGAGCGCCGACGACTGGGATAACCAGATGTTGTTTTTCCTTGCCGAAGGTTTTCGGGTCATCGCTATCGACCGTCGGGGTCATGGCCGCTCCGATCAGGTTAGCGAGGGGCACGATATGGACCATTACGCGGCGGACGTTTCGGCGGTGGTGGAACATCTGGATCTGCACAATGCGGTCCACGTCGGGCACTCCACTGGCGGCGGCCAGGTTGCCCGCTACGTCGCCCGCTACGGCCAGCCGCAGGGGCGGGTGGCGAAAGCGGTGTTAATTAGCGCCGTCCCGCCGCTGATGGTGAAAACCGAGCAGAATCCGGGCGGTACGCCGATCGAGGTGTTTGATGGTTTCCGCAAAGCGCTGGCGGCGAACCGCGCCCAGTTCTATCTCGACGTCGCCTCTGGCCCGTTCTATGGCTTCAATCGTGACGGGGCAGAAGTGTCGCAGGGGACGATCCAGAACTGGTGGCGACAGGGAATGATCGGCAGCGCCAAGGCCCATTATGAAGGTATCAAGGCGTTTTCAGAGACTGACCAGACGGAAGACCTTAAGTCGATCACCTTGCCGGTGCTGGTGATGCAGGGGGATGACGACCAGGTGGTTCCCTATAAAAATGCGGCCATTCTGCAGGACAAACTGCTGCCGAACAGCCAGCTAATCATTTATCCTGGCTTCCCGCACGGGATGCACACCTCCCACGCCGATACCATCAACGCCGATCTGCTGGCGTTTATCCGCGCCTGATCTTCCCCTTTTGCCGGGCAGAGTGCCGTTAATGGCATTCCGCCAGCGCCCTGGTCGCCAGTCGCCGGGGCGCGCTGGTTGACGAGCAGGGGAAATCTGCTTAACTCATGGGATACCTGACGACAATTTCCCCCTGGCAGGATAAAACGCCGGGTTTCTCTGTGGAAACCCGGCAGAATTCTGCGCAAGAGACAAGAGAGAGACAATGAAATTAGCCGGACTTCATCCCGACGAGCAGCGTCGCCTGCAATCGCTACGCTCTTCCGGGCTGTTGAATAGCGGAAAAGAAGAACGCTTCGATCGCCTGACCAGGCTTGCCCGTTCGCTGTATAACCTGCCGGTGGCGTCCATCAGTCTGGTGGGGGAAGATCTCCTGCATATCAAGTCCTGTGCCGGCCTCGATGTGGACACGGTGCCGAGAGATATTTCATTTTGCGCCCATACCATCCTGCAAACCGACCCGCTTATCGTCAACGACATGCAGCAGGACGAGCGCTTTCACGATAACCCGCTGGTCATTGCGGCGCCGTTTATCCGCTTTTACGCCGGGTATCCGGTGCAACTGCCGGATGGCGCGCCCGTCGGGTCTTTTTGTCTGATGGACCATCAGCCGCGTTCGTTTTCCGCCCATGAAATGCAGATTTTAAGCGATCTGGCGGCGATCGTGGAGGATGAGTTCAAGGTGCTGGATGCGGCAACCTCGGATGAGCTGACGGGACTGTTTAATCGCCGGGGGTTCCTCACCCTGGCGGAGTATGCCCTGCTGACGGCCCAGCGCCGCCAGGAGCCGGTAAGCCTCGCCTTTGTCGACCTCGACCGCTTCAAGCACATCAATGATACCTGGGGGCATGAAGAGGGTGACCGCGCGCTGATCGCCATCGCCGATTTGATGAAAGCGGCCTTCCGTGAGTCCGATATCCTCGCCAGGCAGGGTGGGGACGAATTTATCATTCTGTTCGCCAATACCAGCCGCCACGATGCCGCGACAGCGATGGAGACGCTCAGTCACAACGTGGCCCGTTTCAACCAGCAGGCGGCTCACCCCTGGCAGCTGGCGTTCTCCTGGGGCTGCGTCGAGTACGATCCCGCCAGCCATCCCAGTCTCAACGCGCTGGTGGCCACCGCTGACCGGCTGATGTACCAGGCGAAGCAGAAGCAGGGTCGCGAGCGTCGCTAACCTGGCGTGGAGGCGTTCTGCAGGTACCGCTGCGCCTGCTGCCGCTTCTGCGCATAGCTGCTGAGCAGCGCCTGCTGTGATTTGCCTTCGTTATCGTAAAACAGACCGCCTTCGTCGGCGATAAAGCGATAATGCTGTTCCAGCTGGCCTATCACCCAGTCGATACGTTGCAGAGTGAGTAAGGTACACGACTGGCCATGCAGATCGTCTTCGATATCCAGCACGTGGGAGCGGAAAGCCTCCACGGCAAATAACCGGCGCAGCGCGGCTGGGTCCGCCAGCGCCGACGCCCAGCGCGCCGTTATCTGCTGAAAATGGGCCTGCACCTGCGGGGCGGCCTGTCGGGCGCGGAGCCAGGCGAGCTTGCGCCGGTAGCTTTCGAGCGCCAGCCGCTTCAGATCGCGATAGTGCGCCAGCTGCTGCTCCGCGCCGGGAACCTGGGTCATCAGCCAGCTAAAAAAGAAGCGGGTCTCAAAGCGCTCGACAAAGTGGAACAGCGGATCGGCCAGACCGTTGCTGTTGAATTCCCTGAGCGGATCGAAGGGATACATGTAGCCAAAATCGAACAGCCACAGCTGCTCCTGACGGTCCACCAGCAGATTTCCACGACAGAGATCCCACTCCATCAGCCCCTGTTCTTCGCAGGCTTCCAGGGTCGTAAATAGCTGGGCGATCAGCGGCGGGGTCAGCTGGTGAATCAGCTCGCCATCGATCCACGGCGAGAGCAGGATGCCGAGGCGATAATCGGCATACAGCGTTGGGACGATGTGGGTGAAGCGCGGGGCGGTGACCGGGTTATCCTTCAGCCGCTGCAACGCTTGCCGGCGCTGCACTTCATTTAAAAACGACAGCTGGCCGTTGAGGTTGGCGACGCCGGCGACGGCGCGTCGTTTTTTTAAATTGTACTCCTTGCCAGCGATGCGCAGCCGGTAAACCTCGCCGGTCAGGCCTGAGCCGTATACCTGCACCACATAAGGGGAATCGGGGCCCAGTGCGGCGAGGGTTTCGGGTGGCAGCGGGCAATGGCTGACGTCGCCGACGATAAGGGGTTCTCCGCTGCGATCGAACGCCTGCTGTTGCTGTTGTCTGAGGTTCATGGTGCCTCCGGGTATAACGTTAGATAGCGTGGATAATCCACGCTATCTCACCCGCAAGCGGTAGTGAATTCATCCTACTGGCGGGGGCTTTTTCAGGCTGAGCTGGGGGGCGTTCACGGAGGATACACGGGGCGTAGGGAGGCGGCAGGGAAGGGCATCGCGCCTGAGCAAATCTGGCCTTCGCGCTACCGCTGATATCCCTCCGGCGCAACCCGGATACGGAAGCTGCGCCGCATTTTGTTTATCTGATTCGCCATAATCCTTTGAACCCCAGAATCAGTTTTCTATTATCGCCTTCTTACAACGAAATCAGTTCTCGCCTGCACACAATGCTTCCTGACCTGCAAGAAGTGCCCGATGTATCAGGATGGTCGCCGTTTTACAGGTCATCACACCGCTGAAAACTGGGATCTGTCCTTCGATGGATTGCGGTTTATTACGCTAAGGAAATCACCATGAATCTGATGAGTAATAGTGCACAATCCACCCTGGATGTTATATTAAAATATAATATTCGGAGGTCCTTTATGTACAAAACTCGCCTGAAAAAGGTTGGCGGATCCATCATGCTGGCGGTTCCTCCCGCCGTGCTGAAAGCGCTGGAGCTGTCGACAGACAGCGAAGTGGGTATGACTATAGATAATGGCTGCCTGATTATTGAACCGCAGAAACGGCCCCATTATTCGCTTGAGGAACTGTTGGCGCAGTGCGATCCGCACGCCGAAATGAGCGAAGAGGATCGGGAATGGATTGATGCGCCTGCGGTGGGCAAGGAGATTCTGTAAATGGACAGAGGGGAAATCTGGCTTGTTTCACTGGATCCGATTGCTGGCCACGAGCAAAGTGGAAAACGTCCGGTCCTCATTGTATCGAAGGCATCGTTTAACAAGCTGACCCGGCTACCGGTCGTGGTTCCCGTCACCAGCGGCGGAAACTTTGCACGTACAGCAGGCTTCACGGTTTCACTGGAAGAGGCGGGGACCAAAACAACAGGCGTTATTCGCTGCGACCAGCCCAGAACTATCGATATGGCGGCCCGGAACGGCAAGCGTCTGGAACGCATACCTGACGCCATTATCAATGAAGTGCTTGCCAGGCTGGATGCGATTCTCAGTTAACGTCAGCGACGCAAAAAAGCAAAAAGCCTGCTCGAAAGCAGGCTTTTTAAATGTGGCTCCTCTGACTGGGATCGCCTTTGCCAGTAATTGGCTAATAAGTAAGCTAAACCTTGTTCCTCATTCTGTCAAGACCACCAGAATGACCACCTTCCGTGAGAGATGCAATGCAGTAGCATTGTGACTATGGTTGTAGAAAGAACACTGAAATATCAGGGGATTAGAGGTGGGCTACTGGGTATTACCTAGCATTTCTCTAGTAGCCTCTTGTAAAGTGTAGCAAAATGTGTGAATTGGTATCTATTTGGAGGAAGCAGGATGACGACTTCAAGAACGAAAGGTCACTCTCGAGCCAAGCGTAGAACCGAAGTTCCGGGCCAGGCACTAGGATACAGCCTTCAATTTACACGACTTACTCATTTGTTGCTTCAAGCACCCGAGGGAAGTTTGTGCAGTTTGGAGCTTCTTGACGATGTAGCCCAAGAGGATGGCGCTGGCGGCGTTATACTGGTTCAGAGTAAAAGCGCACTTACAGCTAATCCTGTGGCTGACCGAGCAAAATCATTATGGAAAACGCTTTCAAATTGGATTGAGCTTGCTGCATCACCTGGGTTCGAAGTAGACAAAGCTATCTTCGAGCTTTATGTTTCTCGCCCAGTTGAAGGGCCGATCGTTGAAAGTTTCGCAAAGGCGGATACACCTGAAAGCGCCAGATTAGCTATCGCACAAGCTCGCACTTTGTTATGGGGGAGTGCTCCACATTACGACATGAAGAAGAGAGTCTCTGCAGAAATTGCTCCATACGTCGAAAAGGTGTTTACAGCCGACCCAGATCTTTCAGAACGACTTATTTGCAACTTTCAACTGACTCAGGGTAGTGGCAGTCCTCAGGCAGATCTTGAGGCGTTAGTTCGAAGCCACCCCGTATCACCATCTAGGGTTGGCGATATCACCAACCATCTTTGCGGTCAGGTGAAGCGCCACATCGATATGCTGCTAGAGACGGGAAAGCCTGCAGTCATTGCTCGCAATGACTTCCATGTCTGGTACACATCGTTCGTACAAAAAATTGATCGACAAACGGTTCTATTAAGTCGTGCTCATCCACCCTCAGAGGAAATATCACGGGAATATCTTCCTGATAATTTCATTCGACAACTAGATATCATTGGTCTGCCATATGAAGAGAAGCTCGGAGCTGTTAGCGATTACTTAATGGCTTCCTTCGATCGGACTGATTGGGCTGTCCGGGGAGAAGTTGACGAGAGCTCTTTTGAAGACCTAAATGATGTCCTTAAGCGTTCATGGAAGAATAAACAGCAGGTTTGTAGGTTGAATCACAGAGAAAGATCCGATCAGGAACAAGGGCAATTTCTTTATTTAGACTGCATGCAGTTCGCTGCTCCAGTTCAGGCAATGTCTACGCCGGGGCACTTCATTCCAGGCTGCTTCCACATGCTCGCCGATGAGTTGATTGTAGGTTGGCATCCTAACTACGAAACTCAGTTGAAGAGTAAGAAGGTGGCATAATATGCTGGCAAGAGAAGTTCAAAATGTTCAGAATCCGGCACTAGGCGCTGCGATCGTCTGGCGTTTTTGTTGTGGATATGTCGAGACAAATCGCATAAGTGCTTCACCACCTCTACCTCTTCTATTTCTAGTGCTTCCTATTATTCTTCATCAAGCGACCTCAGAATTTGTAAAACGTACCTTTAAAAGTTCTGGCTTACGGGCATTTGCGGCAAAGTTTGGGGACTCATCTGTATCCAAACAGGACTTGTTGTTGCAAATTCAAGAGCGCGCTATTCGTTGGCGTAAGCTCAGCTTGCAGTCCATTGAGCTCGCGGTTGCGGGAAAACTGATCAAACTTGAAGAAAACGGCGAAGTAATTTCATTATCGCAGACTAAGGCGAGGGGGTTATCCGATGAGGTGAGGCAACTTATGGATTTGGCAGAAAAACTTGGCGCTTGGTTCGGCGAACTAACCGTGCATGAGGTCGTGACAACATTGAGGGTGAAGCTCTAATGTATTTTCAAATTCGAGGTATCGTGCTTTGGCCGCGGAACAAAAAATTCCAACCTCGCACGTTGCGTTTTGAACTTGGTAAGGTCAACGTCATTAGTGGTGCCTCGCGCACGGGTAAATCTGCGGTCATTCCAATCATAGACTACTGCCTCGGCGCAAGCACTTGCTCTATTCCTGTAAATACCATTCGCAAATACTGTGAATGGTTTGGCATCGTTGTGGCGACAGAGCAAGGTGACAAACTCTTGGCCCGAAAGGAGCCAGGGTCTCAGCGTAGCACCAATGATATGTACCTGCTGGAAGCAGAGAATATAACTAAGATTCCCAGCCGCCTTAGTAAAAATACAAACGTTATAGCAGTCAAAAGGCTACTTGATGATCTAGCCAATCTGTCTAATCTTGATTTTTCTGGTGGGGAGGATGTCTCGGGGTTCGATGGACGTCCGGCTTTTCGAGATTTGGCTGCTTTCATATTTCAACCACAGAACGTAGTTGCAAATCCGGATGTTCTATTTTTTAAAACTAACACTTACGAGCACCGCGAAAAGTTGAGGAAGATCTTCCCCTATATACTTGGGGCAGTCACATCAGCATTGATGGCTAAGCAGTTCGAGTTGAACAGAGCACGTCAGTTTCTACGTCGCAAAGAGCGAGAACTCAGGGATGCCCAAGATGTCTCCGCTCGGTGGCTTGCCGACTTGAGATCTAAGTACAGTGAGGCCCAGGAACTTGGTTTGATTCCTAAATTGGAAGATGAAATATCGCGAAACCAAATGATTGAACATCTTGACGAAATAATCGCTCGAACAGACTTAACTTTGGCTGTTAGCACATTAACGATCTCAGATGCGCTAAAAGAGCTGAATGATTTGGAAAGTGAAGAGCGAGTTGTTTCGCGCGAACTTACTACGCTTCGTCATCGGCTAGAAGAAATGAACCGAATGCGAACTGGTGTGCAGCAGTACCAGACTGCATTATCAGTGCAGAGGAGTCGGCTTCAACTATCGAGTTGGTTGATGTCGCATGCAAACGATGAATCGGATTGTCCCATGTGTGGTAGCCACAATGATTCAGCCAAACGAAAACTACGGGTTCTTGCTCATCGTCTGGAAGAAGTAGAGTTGGCTGCGGGCGTAGATAAGGACAAAGAAGTACCTGCCGCCTTTGATCGAGAGTTTCAGCGTGTTACTGCAGAGGTTGATAACATGACCGAGCGACTGAGAGCCGTGCAAATCCGCAAAAGAGCGTTGACAAGTAGATCGAAGGAAGCTAATGACCAGCAATTTTCTGCGAAGCGTACTGAGCGCTTTATAGGCAACATTGAATCGTCATTGGATCTACATCGTAAATTGGGCAGCGACAGCGAACTTGTCGACGAGGTTCGGGTGCTCAAGGAAGCGGTACAAACATTAGAAGGGGAACTCCGTGAACAAGATATTGAGGCTCGTAAGCATAAAGCTCTGCGAATTATCAACAAAAACGCTGAGAAGCTTCTCCCCTATCTGGATGTTGAGAATCCGCACGACCCTATTTCTTTAGAAGTCAATGATCTAACAATTAAAGTCCTTGGGGCTGAGCGCGATGACTATCTTTCAGAGATAGGAAGCGGTTCGAATTGGCTTTCCTATCATTTGGCTGTATTGCTCTCTCTTCACCAATTCTTTCTGAGCCAGCGAAGCAGTCCTGTGCCAGGATTTCTTGTGCTTGATCAACCTAGCCAAGTTTACTTTCCCAAACCCACGGTGCATCAAGATATTGTGTTAGAAGAAGAACCCAAGGTTCGGGATGAAGACGTGGAAGCTGTCCGTAAGGCATTCGAAGTGATGGGCAATGTCGTGCTTCAGGAAAATGGGAATCTCCAACTCATTGTTCTAGACCATGCTTCGAGTGCAGTGTGGGGAGACATTACTGGAGTTGTCGGCTTGCCGGAATGGCGTGATGGGACCAAATTGGTCCCAATGGAATGGTTTAGTGAAATTTAGCAGCGAAAATTGCTACTTCAGGGAAAACTGTCATTCGTGTATACGAACACAGGGCTTAACGATGATGATATGCCGGTGTTTATTCATAGAGCAGGTTTTTTAGGATGTTCATGTGGTTTCTTTCCTCTTCTTGAGTCAGTTGAATACTATTTCATTATGCTGCTGAATTTCAGGTCGGAGTCAACTAAGTTAAGGAAATATTTTGATCGAATCATTGATAAAAAATTTAAATCAGGATATCGCTATTCTTCAACTTCGTGTTGAGAGAGATAAGGATGCGGGCTTTAACGACATGTCACGGCTTCTTGAGGTAATTTCTATCCAGTTATTCAAAGCATTAGGTATTGCCAATCTCAAAAGTAAGAATCAGATTAGAGTTAACTTTCCGGCCATTGATGCTGCGGATGATAACAAGAATGGTGGAATAGCTGTCCAGGTTACCTCAGTAGCTAATGCAGCAAAGATAAAAAAAACAATTGAGACTTTCGAGAAAAAGGACAAAAATGGTAAATCCTTAAGGGATAGTTACGCGGTTCTTTACATTTTTGGTTTCTGTAAGACCTCAAAGGATGTGATAGTTCCGAATTATTGTAAAGTTGTAGATCCGGGGTTTTTCCTTAACAGGCTTATTGACTTTGATGACGAAGAAAAGATACAGGTTGTTATCGATTCTATCCGCCGCCATTTAGACTATTCTTCTATCCACCCTTACGGTGATATTGATTGTTTGAAAATCATATTAGGCTATGTGAGCCGAAATGCGGTCAGGCATTACATGTCCTGTGAAGGAAGTATTGAAGATATGACAAAAGGCCTCAAGGAGATCTCGGAGCTAATCGGGAAAGGTACTATTAATGGTAGACAAAAGTCAAAGGCCCACCACGAATTTGAAGATCAGAATGTCGCGAGTTTTTTGAGACAGGTGCTAAGCAAAATTGGTGGCATAATTGCGGTTATCAATCATGCGAGCCGGGATGGTTTTGTCTATCTTGACGAGCGTGATATGAAGAAAATTGATAATCAGAAGCGGGAAATTATAATTGCAGCCCAGCATGTAGCTGTTAACTACGGTATTGATATACAATTGGGAATGCATGAAATAGATTGATTTTTGTTGACGTGTATAACAATAAGCTTAACCCAATTCTTGAGAGGGAATTGTCCTGCCCCCAGGATTAGATACAATGCTAACTGAGTAATGTCGGATCCAGATGGTTTTATAATAATCGTTGTATAATGAAAGTTTTTCTTTTTTTATCAAGGAAATAGACTATTCTCTCTAGGTTTCAATAACTCATAGGGTTTATCTAATGTTCTTTAACGTTATCGAAAAGAATGAAAAGGTATCATATAATAATCCATTAAAAGCGTATCTTTTAGTTGATTATTGGGATGACTGGGCAAAGTACCGAACAATGTTCACCCTAATTGTAATAGATGAAAATGGGGATAAGCATACTATTGGTTCAGTAAAAATAGGACAGAAAGGACTTCTTCCAGCGCAAAAAAAATCAGATAACCATCGTTGTCCAATGCTTGATAAGCATTTTGATGTTTTAAGTAGTAATTATTTTTCGCTGGGGCAAAGCGAAGACTATTATGAATCACTAAATAAGTTAAGTGATTCACTTCGCACTAGAGTTTTTTCTGGGTTACGCGATTGTGCAGCAGATTTAACAATTTTCGAAAAATATATTAATGAAACTGTTATGGTTGAATCCTTATTGCGGGATATCAGAAAGGAAAATGTGAGAGGGAAATTAAATCGTTTGAGTCGTGGTGATGCTCAATTGACAGAGTATGCTTTCACGTATACTTTCCCTGATTTTAATGAAGATAAGCAGCCTAAAATTTTATTTGAGGTAATGCCTGAATCCAAACCACCTACTAACGTTCATGTTTTGATCGGGCGTAATGGTGTGGGGAAAACACGAGCTATGAAAAATATAGCTTTATCCATCCTAGGAAGAAAAACAGAAGAAAATACATCACCAGGTTTAATCGAAATGAATAATAGTAACTCAATAGGAGAAATTGCGTTTTCAGGGCTAATATTGGTTTCATTTAGTGCATTTGATGATTTTGAGTTGAAAGCATCAGAAAAAGACAATTTTATATTTCATCAAGTTGGCTTAACATCGATCATTTCAGCAGAATCATTATCCCCATCTAAAAAGAACAATTCGATAAGTTCCGATTTTGCGAAATGTTTGCAGCGCTGTAAATCAGGTGCTAAAGCACAACGATGGATAAGAGCGATGAAAACGCTCGAGGAAGATGATCTTTTTGCGGAAGCAAATGTTACATCTTTACTAGAAGATGCAGAATCACCAGCACAATGGCGAGTCCGAGCAAGAAAATTATTTAAGAAACTTAGTTCTGGACATTCAATTGTACTTTTAACGATCACTCGATTAGTTGATCTTGTAGATGAAGGTACGCTTGTATTGATTGATGAGCCCGAAGGGCATTTACATCCTCCACTTCTCTCATCTTTTGTTAGAACACTTTCAGACCTTCTGATTAGTAGGAATGGTGTTGGTATAATTGCAACTCATTCTCCAGTTGTTTTACAAGAAGTGCCGCGCTCATGTGCATGGAAATTACGTCGTAGCCATGCTGTTACAGTTGTTGAACGCCCTTTACTTGAAACATTTGGTGAAAATATAGGGATACTCACGCGAGAAGTTTTTGGATTGCAAGTAACCCAGTCAGGATTTCATAGAATTTTGCGCGAGGAGGTTAATGATGGGAAAAGTTACCGTCAAATTATTCGTGATTTTGATAAGCAACTAGGCGAGGAAGCTAAAGCTATTATACAAGCATTAATAATACAAAGAGATGGGGAATTGTAATGAGGAAACTACCGATCCCAACTATAATAGCAGTTGATATATTAAGACTATGTTCCTTGAGCATAAGAGATGAGACATTGAAAGTAAACCTTCGTTTAATTGAAGGTGAAGTTGATAACGCTGAGGTGGAATATAGGGAACGCGCAATTGCAGAAGAGTTGTATTTAATAAAAGCAAACGAAAATATTGGAGGGGATTTTACAGGGAAACAGATGGAACGTGTCTATAATAATACATTTGTTAAAAGTAAAAAAACACGTTTTATATATGATCAGCTGAAAAAAGTATGTGAAAATGACATATGCCCCCTTTGTGGGCAAGGAACTGTTTATCAGTTAGATCATTATCTACCAATTTCTTGTTTCCCTATTTATGGGGTCAGCCCAATTAATTTGATACCAGCTTGCGCAGACTGTAATAAACGAAAATCTATCTATGTAGCTGATGCAGCTAATAAACAGACTCTACATCCATATTTTGATGATATAGATAATGAAAGGTGGCTTTATGCTTCTGTTATTGAAATACAACCTCCTGCACTCCAGTTTTATATTGAGCCTCCAGCACATTGGGGGGACGTTATATCTGAACGCATTTTAGCACACTTCAAAGCATTTGGGTTAGCTGCACTTTATGCAACTCATGCTGCTGTGGAAATTACTAACATACGATATTCTCTGCAAAGAATCGCGGTTGGCGAAAATTCTGCCAAAAATGTGAGAGACCACCTCATAGACAAAGCTGAAAGCTGCATGCATGCGCGACTTAATTCATGGCAAACTGCAACTTACGATGCATTAGAAAAATCCGATTGGTTTTGCAATGGTGGGTTTAATATTACTTAATAGTAATGAGTTTATTTTTAATATTAAACTGTCCTTATAGATACAGAATTTTATAAAATAATAAGTAAAGGTTTTTATTATAGCTATCATTTAAGATTAAGATTTAATTTTACTGAATATGGATATGGTCGTTTCAGCGCTAAAATATTAAAGAGCCAGATTATTTACAAATAAAGTGACTCTTTTGTTTGAAGTGTTCTTTGAGTTTTTTTCTCCAGTATCAGTTTAACTTTGACATCACATATATTTTGTGCGACGGTTATCAAATGCTGGCATAGTGCCTTCAAGAACATTGACAACCTTATTATTAATCACATCACACTCTATTGCTCCTGAGGTATATGTAATGTTGTGCCCATTTTTCCGGTCAAACTCACAATGAATTATTTGCTCCGCATCGCAAACAACTGCAAGATTTGGATTATGCGTAACCATAATGATCTGTCTTTTTTGCTTTGCTTCTGTTAAAACAGGCACAAGCAAGCTGACAATGGTTTCGTTGTCTAAATTTTCCTCGGGTTGGTCGAGTATTATAGGAGTATTACCTTTATCCACCAGCAAGTAAAAAATTAATAATAATGCACCACGTTGTCCGGGGGAGAGTTGTTCAATTTGCGCATCCTGAAACATTAAGGTATATCTAGGATCAATATATTCTAATCCAAAAATTAGATCATATACTTCATTGGAGGTACGATCCTTACGTAATAAGGATGCTATACCAACATTATTTTTAGATGCAGCTTCGAGTTTATGATAAAGTTCATCTATGAAATTAAGTGTAGAACCTATGTCATTTAGATCATGCTTATCTATAAGATCTTTTATAACTGATAAACTTTCAGACTCACCTCTAAACTCTCCAGATGTCTGCTTAACGATGGAGAATAATTTGTTATAAATTTGATCGGCAGTGCAACTTAATTCTGCCATGAATTGTAATTTATATTCATCACGTATCAATGCGTTATTTTGTATTAATGATTGTACGGGTTCAAAGAGGGCTTCACGGTTAGCTTTCTGTTCATTTAGTATGAAGAGTATTTGATTAGTCAATGCTAACCTTTGCTCCATCAGTTGAAGTCGTTGGTTTGGTAAAGTATCCAATATATTTTTACGGTGCTTCAATCCCTCGAGTGTATCTGGTTCATCTTTAGAACCTTGTAACGATATTATTTTATCTTCCCACGCTTTTAGCTGCTCTTTATATTCTTGAAAAACCTGCTGCGGTGCATTTAACTTTTCACTAAGACTTGACTTTTCTTTCAAAAGAGATGCTTCTTCGCTGTTCAGATTTATATTTATTTCTTTAATTGAGTTATCATGTACAATCAAACTATCCTCAATCTCATCGATTATGTTCTCATTTATATCAAGATTGATTAATTGTTGGGGTTTTAAATTTAGCAACTCTATTGCAGACTCAAATTCTGAATTGAATTGTTTGATGGATCTCTTAACTATTTCGATTCCTTCTCTGATGTTTTTGCATGCCTTTTTTTTGGCTGCAATTTTTGTTTGCTCTTCGGAATTTAATTCTTTATTGTTTATAGCTTTTTCTAACTGAGTTGCTATAGCTAAAAGTTTCTCTGAAACTAATTGTTGCTCAGGCGATAAATTATTAGTTGGCTCAAGTACTTCTGCTGGTTTTATTTTAATAAGCTCTTCTAGGATTCTTTCTTTTTGAACTAATTGCTCAGTAAGAGCCCTTTTCGCTTCTTCACTCATTTGGTTTTCAAGAGCTTCGATTTGACGATTAAGTTTATGTAGTTCACTACGGAAGCTTTCTATTCGACTGCGTAACGGACTTTCTTGTTCTTCGATTAATTGTTCGAAACTAAGTGCGCCTAAGCGAATGGCATCACTAGAGTGAGAGAAGATTACAGACCTGAGTTCTTTCTCAAATGCATCTGATTCTCCAGATACGTGAGCGTTGCATAATGACTCAAAATGCCCTTGAGGTATATACTTTACGAGTTCTACTTTCTCTACAGCGGGGTTCTCATTCAAATTTTTTGTTAATGTTTTCTCATCAGCCCAAGTCACTCTTGCTTCAAAACTTTTAGCAGGTTCGCCAACTTTACCCCTAAATCGATTATTCTTAAGGAATGAAAAATGCTGACTTTGTTGGGAATTACCCAGTAGTGCCGTAATATCAGCCAACGCACTTTTACCGCTTCCTTTGTTACCTATTATTGCCACAAGATCATGATTCAACGTAATAGACGTTTGATCAAGCCATTTATCAGGTATGACTGCGTCATTTTTTTTTGATATTTCCAGTTTATCAATAAAAATGCTTCTATTTTCGCTGACTAACTTACGTTTAGGTGGAAGCACTCCTATATACGAACGTTTTGCTGGCTCTTTGATCGCTTGCTTCAAACCTTCAAATGTTGGGTCTGCTTTTATCCATGTAGCTTTTCCAGAAGGGTAGTCGCCATATCCCCGGCAATCATTACTTCCTTGTTTTCCATAGTATCGGTGCGCATCACTTCCTGAAACAGCAAGCCTTGGTATATTTTTTAAGGCATGTTGAAAATCTGAAATCCATTTTTTATTTGTATCAGTTTTAACTCCAGAAAAAGCAGCCCACAAATCTGGTGTTCTCGTTTCAAAAATCGGAGATGTTTCGAATAACCCAAGGACATAGGCATAATGCTCTTGCCAATTTATATCAGCTATTCCGTCGTTAGTATTAAATGGCATAAAGCCTAAAGCCATATTATCAGGAACATTTTTAATCGCTTGTTTGTAACTTTCACATGTTATTTCAGCGATTGTTGAACCAGCAAGCAATGCTGTATTGTCAAAGCTCATAACTTCCGATTTTTTAAAACCTTTTCCACGTAGTAAATCTTCGCCCACGTGACGTGCAAGACATTTTAACGAATATTCAGATAATGGCCGATCAATGAGTGCGACACTCAGTCCAGCAAGAAAATCTCTTAATACTTGATCATTTGTTTTATCTGAAAATAATACATGAGCATTGAGCCTGCCCTCCATCGGTGAAACTAATCGCAATTCAATCCCAGGAAAGACAGTTTTATTTAATTTCGGTGCGTCCGGATCTAATAAACGTTTTTTTAGGGCAAACCAACCATCAAAAGTCCAGTAATCCATGATCGCAAATACGGCTGGTTCGGCTGTATTCAATGCTTGGATCATTTCATCTATAAGGCGTATATTATCAGCGGGGTTAGGGGTGGAGTTGAATTTTTGTCCCTCCCAATGAAATGATGCAGGAGTGTGAATATGTAAGTCCCATTTACGCCATTCTGAACCACGAGTATAATCATTGCTTTTCACTTTTTCGCTCTCACAATTATTTATGGTTAATCCTAATACTTTGCTGGCTTGATGATATTTACTTATTTAGGTTGGTTTATTTCCACACCATCCTTACTTATAGCTGCATAATGTGTGAACAAGGATACACCTTAACTGCTAATGATTAGAAGATACTATTGTTTCTATACAGATTCCATTAAACGAGTGGGTCGTTAACATGGACCTACTACGACGATCATATTTCACCGCTTCGGACCAAGGGGCGCTACGCCCGACTATGCAGGGGGCAGTTTTTTCTCCCGCGTGATTTTCGTTCCGTATCAACTTCCGGTTAATCGTTTCCCAACACAACCCGTCCCGCAAGGGTAAATGGCACGCATGCTGCGCCCTTGCGGGTCAGAACGATGCCGGGAAAGCGAACCGTCAGGCGATACGAAGACGAAAATCACACCACTGACGGAGAAAAAACCATGACGATTTCCCTGCATACCCAGACTAGTGCCCCTAACGCCGCAGCGGCGACCAGCGTATCCCCGCTGGAGCAGTCAGGCTCCTCAAAAACGAAATTTTCTAAAACCAGAACGGACATTTATCAGACCGTTACCGACAACATCATTGCAGCACTTGAAAGCGGTGTAAAACCGTGGTCCTGTCCGTGGCAACGCGTATCGGGCATGTCTGGTCTACCATCTAATTACGCAACCGGAGCAGCCTACAGCGGTATTAATATCATGCTGTTATGGTGCAGCGCATCTAAAAAGGGTTTCAGCGATTCACGCTGGATGACTTACAAGCAGGTACAGGCAGCAGGTGGACAGGTTCGCAAGGGTGAGCATGGCACAATAGCTATTTTCTACACCACACTTGAGAAGGAAAACGACGCCGGAGAAATCGACCAAATCCCGATGCTGAAAACCTTCACCGTATTTAACGTTCAGCAAATCGACGGTTTGCTCCTGACAACGGAAACAGTCAGCCCGGAATCAACCTTTGACCCGTTGCCGCAGGCTGAAAACCTGTTCAGGAAGAGCGGCGCAAACATCATCGAGAAAGGACAAAATGCCTTTTTCCGACCCGCAACTGATGAAGTCTGGCTACCGGAGCGCCATCTGTTTTCTGATGCGGCGAATTTCTACGCTACCGGCCTGCATGAGCTGGTTCACTGGAGTGGTGGCAAAAAACGCCTGGACCGTGAAATGAAAGGGAAGTTTGGCAGTGCTGATTATGCAGAAGAAGAACTGGTGGCGGAGCTGGGAAGTGCCTTTCTGATGGCGGATCTGGGGATTGAGGGAGAGGTACAACATGAAAGCTACATTGCTTCCTGGCTGAAAGCTCTGAAAAACGACAGGCGCTATATTTTCAAAGCGGCCAGCGCCGCCTCTAAAGCGCATCGTTATCTGATGGATAAACTCTGAGGCCGGAGCCGGACAACCGCAAGGGAATGCGGTTACATGGTTTTTAACCGGCAACGCTGCAAGGCGCAGACTGAGGCGGAACGCAGCACAGCGAGTACCGAACAGCCTGCGCCTCGCAGTGGAATAAACAAATATTCCGGGCTGGCGGTATCGCCGCCAGCCCGGTGAGGCCATCACGATGGCCTGAGTCAAAGCTTACGTATACCTGTCTAATGACAGGCGCTTCAGTTCATCAAGGGTATAAATGCGAAACACCCGGCGGTGACGTTCTTCCAGCGGGACGTGCTGATGGTTGATGATGACATGTTTGATGCTGTCAAACAGCAGTTCAAGTGCCCGTTTTTTCTGTGGGTCAGGCATGACATAAAAAACGTAAATCCACTGCTTGCGGGTACGGGCCAGCAGGTGGCTGGCAATAATCGACTGGTAGCGGGCTCGGGTTTTCAGGCGGCGCTCGGTTTCAATGGCAATAACGTTACCGTCAGGCAGCGTCAGTAATCCGTCCGGGCGATGTTTTACCTGAAACTGGCTGAGAAAGCTGGCCCGGTCGCCGTTAATCCATCCCGAAGCGCCTTTCTTCTCCAGAATAAGTCTGGCGGCCTGATTATCAAGATGGTGCTCCAGCCTCCAGCCGGTGATTTTTGATGGTTCAAACCGCGCAGGAAAGATTTTATCATCCAAGGTTAACACCACCGCCAGCCCGTCGCTGGTGATCCCCCACAATGAAATCTTAATTGTCCGTGATTCAAGCACATGCTTCTGGATTAACCCCATTCGCTCCGTTTTTGCAAGCAGCGAATAAAGCGACTTATGATCCCGGAAACCAAATAACAGCATCAGCGTTTTAAAATCACTGTAGGTTTCTTCTTTCAGGAAGTTCAGCAGTTGTTTTATTTTTTCGTTGTTACGCGTCTGGCGCTCGTTAAATGACGAAATCAGCATAAGCGCTCCTTAAAAATCAAGCGGGGACAGGTGTTCTTCATCATCAGGTTTCGGCTTTACCGGTTTTACTTCGCCTTCGTCGAAGAAAAGAGCTGGGTGTGTTGTCATCACATCCGACATGGCGGGTTTATCATCCTCGCAAAAATCCAGCATGATCTTCACGGGGGCTACCGCTGCGGCAATATTAGGGGAAACCGAAAAGATTTTTAGCTGACGCTTTCTGACCTTTATCGGCGAGATCAGTGAAGCAGAAGGTAGCGTTTTTGTCGTAAAGATAAAGCTGACAAAATCGGGCAGGTTCAGGATCATATTGCTGTCAATAAAGAAACGTTCGGCCTGGCGGATTGTGCGCTCACTGTCGATCGTTTCCGTCAGCATATTATCCGTTTTCGCTTTACGGAGTTCATCATCCACCAGAATCGTGCCTGACATTCTCGCCACCCATTCCGCTGTATCCGGGTCCATAACCCGGTATACCAGCTTGAATTTTGCATTTTCAACAACCGCACCGACAACGGCGTCACCTTTCAAATCTGCCGGGCAGTCTTTTAAATCGGCGATGGACTGGTGGTCCATAATAATGTGTACGCCTTTATCCCGCGCCGCACCTAAACCTTCCAGCGCTGGTCTGGATAAATGGTATTTCAGCTCGGAAAGATAAATAGCAATGGGGCGGGGTACGTCTGTTACTCGATCGCGCTTTTCTGCCAGCTGGTAAAGGCGAACTAGCAGCATGCGCTGGGCGGTAATAATTTTGCTGTTTCGCATGGAGCCGACAACATAACAGCAGCCGCCCTCATCAAATATGTGCTTAAGCGAAAAGCCTTCTGGTGAGTTAATGGCATTGAGTATTGCCAGTTCCTCAATCTTGCCGAAAAATGCTTTGATTTTTTCGGCAACTCCCTGAACGTAATCACCGTTATAGACATCACGGATTGTTGCCGATGGATTATCACTGACAAATTGTGCGGCGATACGCGCGGCTTTTCGGTCATCAATGCGATAAAAATCCGATTCCTGCCCTTTTTCCGCCAGGCTGAAACCTGCTACGAACAATTCTTCCAGTTCATCGGGCGTGATATCTTCAATCAGATTTAACTGGTAGTGCTGTTTTCGCAGGTCAATTAAGGCAAAGGGTTTTCCTGCATCCTCGCAGGCTTTCCGGTAAAGGTGTGGTGCCCATTCATCGTCTTTGGGGTCCATAACAAACACTCCTTCACCGGCAATAATACTTTGATATAGCAATATCCCGGCAGCTACCCCTTTACCGGCTCCGGTGGTGCCGATAATATCCGCGTGCTGTTTCTGCCAGTCATTTAACGGGAGATACATTGGTTTGTTCTCCCTGTCCATGCCAGTAAAAATGCCTTTATTCAGGTCGATATAATCCAGCGGATCATAATGCAGTGTTTCCGGCAGCAGGGACTTTACGGTGCGAACATCGGTGCGCAATTCCCGTTCAAGGGTGGTTTTTTTAACAAGGCGTTTCTTTATTTTATCCAGTTCCGGCGTGAATACCCGGCGAAGCATAATATGAAAAATAATCCCGGTCACAGTGAAAGCAATCCGTGCTGACCAGGCTAGTACCGTATTATCACTGGTGAGTCTGGTCTTATACAGCCACTGGAAGGATCCGATAACTATCGGGGCCAGTGTGCCGGAGAGAAAACACAGCAGGGAAAAAGCGATAATCAACCTTTTCCATAACGGGGCTTTCTGCCGTTCATCGCTTTTCATTGATGCAAAAAACGGCATCGTCAGCCCCGCTAATAACGCCAGCATCAGTTGTTGCTGTTGCACAAAAGCGAGCAGCGCCAGCATCCCGTTCACTAGCGGCGACAGTGAAGCGGCAAGCTTATTTAAAATCATCGTGCCTCCTTCGTCAGCTATTCGCCCCATGACATAGCCCCATCAATTCGCCCCACGGTGTCGGGCGAAAAGGCGGGGCGAGCGTATGGGGTAAAGAAGGTGGCCGCTGTGCGGCCATGTGCAGGAAAGCATGCTTCCCTGCACAAAACGGCGTGCGCCTGTACATGCGGGCTGGACGCCCTTATGGAGCGTCGCATGGGGGTAATGTTGCGGCTGGACGCCGCGCCAAAACCCCCAACGTCAAAGGCGGCACACCGTCGCACGCTACGCGCGACCAACCCCTTTAAGACGCGCGTTTAGCCTATTTTTTCTTCGCAAGCTCGAAAAAATGGGAACGCTGCTTTAAAGGGGTTGGTCGCGCCTAATCGGCATATTCCCCGCCGGGGCGGGAAATATAGCCTGGCTGCGACGGTGTGCGGGGCAAGCCCCCCACAAAAACCGGCACGTGGGCGTGCCTTATTGCTCGCTGGGGCGGCAAAATTTTTGCGGCTCCCCCCGGCCCGCTTCAATTCGCTGGGGCGAATGTTCGCGGGTGGACGTGGATCCTGAAAATTAGCAATTTCTCCGAAATTGAATTTTCTGTCCACGTTCCACTTCATTATTTTTCGTCTTAACAATTTCTTCGAAATTGAAGCCAAAAATAATTAAGCCTTAAAAACCCGCCGCCTGTCAGCCTGTGTGTTGCACAATACATTTTTGTTCTGTGTGATTACATCTGTTCGCGGTATATTTCAGCTCTGCATTCCCTTTCAGCTTCCAGTGCCTCACTCCAGGTTGTATCATCAATTTTTGTGCCTTTACTTTCTGCATATCTCATTAATTTGTTTGCGTCAGCTTCATTAAGTTCTGAAAGATGAGCGCGAAAAAGGTCGATTAATCTGCTTGCGTATATTTCGTAATACAGCCCACAACCTCTGTGAGCTTCTTTTGATAACGTGTCATATACCATGGCTATCGATATTCTGTCCTGATTGCGGGAGTGTATATTTCGGATGAATAAGTCTTTTTTTCGCATGTCGCACCTTTTACCGTAAACAGGGTGTTATCCGGATTATTACTATCCTCTGACCTTACCGAACCTGGACAGGATTTTATTTACGGTCTTCGGATCTGCGTCGGGACATTCACCAAGGAACGCTTTTCTCACCTTTAAAGTATGGTTGGGTAAGAAACCATGTTTATTCTTTTTGACTATTTTAAAAAAAGCCTTTTCTGCAGAACGGCATTCACGCCCGCCACTATTCCCCGTTGCTTTTCCGTACATACAAAGAACAACTTCGCACGGATTAGCGGAAAAGGAATAAACTGGTGTTCCTGCTGCCAGACATAATGCGGCCGCCGCGATAACGTTTTTTTTCATGATAAATCCTTATCAGATTGTATTGCTTAAATGGATTAGCGAGAGAAATAAATGGTGGTTTCCCTGCATGTCAGGCAAATAAAAACAGGCTGGTATTCAATGACGCCTTTTGCGCCATTCTGGCGAAGCCAGTTCCTGGCATTAAAGAAATCAGTACCGGGTTGCGCAGAGACGACAATTCGTGTTGAATGAGCGACTGCATAAAATACGGCTGGCGTCCATGTTGTATCGTGGAAACTTTGTGCGCTGACTGATGATGTCCATTTACCGTTAACTGTCGGGGAAGGGACTATAACGTTATTGTCACGCCATTGCGGTAAACGGGTATTTAATGGGACAGCGGCTTTATCCCACTCTACAGGGACGGGAGGTGGTGGTGATGAACACCCGGTAACTATTGCCGCCAGGATGATGACTGTCATTTTATTTGTCATGCTTTCATTTCCTCAAAATATTGATTGCGATGAATTGGACGGAAATAAATGTCATTCATACGGCGGACATTTCTGTCTAAATCAATGCTCACAATCACGTCCAGGCTATCCAGAACCTTACGTAACATAAATGTATAGGGGAGCTGGGCGCACTGTGGATTTTCATAGCAACGGGTAATAAACCCATCTATAGCTTCTTTCGCTGATCCTGCATGAATGGAGGTCATACTCCCTTCATGGCCGGAACCCGTTATTTTAAGGAAGTCCCAGGCTTCCGCACCGCGAACCTCTGTTAATAAAATTCGGTCAGGGTTCATACGGTAATTCCAGCGTAAAAGGCTCGCCGGGGTAACGATAGAACCTTTTTCATCTGATGATTCTGACGGATAAAAAAGATGGACGTAGTTTTTATGGATAAAGAACGTGATTTCCGGGTTGTCCTCAATGGTTGATATCCGAAGATGTATAGGAAAAAACCCTATCAACATTTTCATATAGGTGGTTTTCCCGGTACTTGTTTCCCCGGCGACCGCGAGAGTTTTACCGTACTCGACGCATTTCTCCATAAACAGAGGAATATTTTTTGAATTGTACAATGCAATTAATTCCTCGTCGTGCGTATCCGTTTTTTCCTCGCCTGTTACCCGGTTATAAAATCCCGCATCGATATACGACTGATGCGGGATTTGTACCTTTGATGGCTTACGGATGGTGATAGACACCGTATCGCGCTCACAGGCCGGGGGAACAATCACCTGGCACCGTTCGCCAGATTCCAGCGTGGCTGACAGCCCCGGCTTAATATCTTCGATATTGTCGCCGTGGTGCTTTGCCAGGCACCGGGCAAAGTTGTAGCAATCCTCATAGGACAAAGGAACGGCGTGCTGCTCCCATACGCCGTTGATTTTGGTATACAGCTCACCTGGACGGTTGACGGCGATCTCCGTCAGGCCAGGAAGCTCCAGAAAGTCGCCAAAGAAACGCTGTTTATAGCGGTCGAGGGAAATATTCTTAGCGGTCATTTTTCAACCTCAGTGTATAGATGTTGGAAAAATCAATATCCTCGCCTGTGATCAGGTTGATGATCTCGCCCTGATTCTTATAGAGCGTTGGGGGAATATTGATGCTGTTCTCCAGCGTAGTACGCGCCATATCTGCCATAGCCTGGCGGCTGTTTTCCGTATAGTCCGTATTGCGGTCTTTTTTACCCGCACTGTTGGATGCCCATGCGCCAATATCGGGGATCATGCCGACCATTAACGCGCCGCCGAACCGTTCCCAGAAGTGCGAATCTATCCAGCCATCAACGCCAGCCTCGCCCAGCTCGCCAGCCGCGCTGGTATCAACCAACGGGATATCGAGATAGGGCGGCTGGCGGGTGCGTAGATTCGTCGCAATGATGAATGCCCGCCCTTGCCCGTGCTTCATACCTTCTTCCGCTATGGCGCGGTAAAGTAATGATGCCGTGGTGCCTTTCTCTATCAGCTTCGTGTTGCCGCTGGCGCTCCAGATGTCAGTAGTGACCGTGCAGCGAAGTTTCCCTGCCCGGTCAGATACAAAGTGGCGATCCAGTGAGCAGGGGATCGAGGTATTTTCCGGGATGTACAGGTCAGGGTTATAGGGTATGCGGCGCACTGGTGCGGGGCTTTGTCCCGGCGACGGTGCGGCGGTATTTGTGGCCGCGCTGCTGTCCTGTTGTTCGGTGGTCGTTGCCGATGTCAGCGTCATTTCCTGCTGCCGGGTTTTTACCGGGTTCTGTGTGGTGGCTGAACCATCACGGCGAATAAGGAAGCTGGCTTTGTTGAGTTCTGGCGGGGCGGCCGGAGCCGCCTGCCCTGTTCCCCCCGTGCTGCTCTGGCCGTTATCCTGTTGCTCTGCCTCTTCTTCGGCTGTATCGGTGGACATACCTAGATCGTTACGCTGCCGGTAATCGGTTTTGTTCGTCTGCGGGGCTGTGTCCGGTTTCTTTTCTTCCGTAGGCTGCCACAGGATATTGCGATAAACCCAGTTACCACCCCATGCCAGGAAGATAAGCGTGACCGCGACAATGGCAAGAAAGGCGGTTGCTTTGCCCCGTTTGCGCTTTTTCAGCTTGTTAACGGCGGGTTGTACCGGGTCTTTCTCTTCGTCGTCCTGCGCATTGAGAAGCTCGGCCTCCCTTTTAGCGCGAGCTTCCCGCTCAAGCGTAGCAATATCATCCTCAGAGTGTGCCAGGGATGCCTGCGCTTCATCCGGCACAGGCACTTTGTTTTCGTCGTTCATATGCACGTTCCCTTTTATAAAAATATAAAACTATTTTTATAGGTTACCTGGATTCTGGTTTTTCCACTCTTTCCACCTGCCGGGATACGGTGGAACCATCGGCGGCGTGTACTTTGCCAAATCCGCTATTTTCCAGACCCACAACGGCATTACCGGAACGCAGTACCAGGCGGGGCGTCACCTCCTGAATCACCAGTACGGTGAAGTCGCCTTTCTTCTGGATACCGCTGTTAACCACATGCTCTTTGCCGTTCAGCTCTTTGGTGACGGAAGGAATGGACTTAGACGGGGAGAAGCCCACGAACGTAAAGCGGCCATTGTCGTAAGCAAAATCGGGAACAATGTTGAAACTGTCTTTGCCCGGATATTGGGTGTAACTCCAGTTGCGGGGCGTCTGCGCCGAGTTCAGCGCTTTCTGGACGCTGGCTTGTTGCTGTTTCTGCTCCCACTCGCGCTGTCTGGCCGTCGCCTCCCGGCTCGCTTTGTCCCGTTCTTCGCCCGGATAGCGATAGCTCACCTGGAAAGCGGGTTGCTGTGCCGATTTATCATCGATGACGTTCAGCTCGACGTTGTACAGGCGCTTACTGGTGACAACCAGCATGTTGGTATGCCAGTCCCGGCTGTTCGGGGGGATCACGACCTGCGTTGTGTTGCCATCTTCTTCGGGCGCTCCCTGCGTGAGCGCGACCGGGCGAACGTTGACCCGGTTTGCATCCGGCGTGGCTTCCCACGCCTCATCAAAGCCAGGTTTGGCGCTTATGACCGCCTCATCGTTATCAAAGACCAGCGTTGTCATAAAGCCGGGTTTGGTGTTAACGACAGTGACGTTCTGCGGGTTATAGATAACCTGCTGCACGCGGGAGTCATAGCGGCTTGCCTGCGGTATGGCCGCACCCCATGCCGCGCCGCACATCATCAGTGCCAGTGCGGTAAACGTTAACTTTTTCATCATTCACCTCCCCGGATTTCGCGGTCGGTCTGCCAGCTGGTGACGGTAAAGCCGAGGTAGTTGATCTCGCGTTCCGCATCGCTCATTTCCTTGTCAGGGTCAGAATGGAACGTGAACCGGGCATCCCAATATTCGTTGCGGGTGCTATTATCAGCCAGACGGCGGATAATCTTCTTGTAGCGGATGGTGGCGACCCTATCAGGGGCTGTCGCATCGGTGATCTGGTTGGACAAGATCTCCACTTTCACGGTGTGCGCCCCGTTCTTATAAACCTTGTCCGGGGCGTTTTTTCCGGCGTAAAGCGCCAGGTAGTCATCGTTTACCTGGGGGGCGTTGTAGACCTGTACCGTCTCGTAGTCGTCCTGCAAAGAGGGATAGACATACCGCTCACGCACTTTGACGTAGTTTGCGGCCATCGCCTTTTGATAGGCTTCTGTTGCGGTCAGGCTGGTTTTCGATGTCCGGGTAACGTGTTCCACCCGTCCTGTATGGTTATCCACGGTATACAGCTCAACATCCGTCTGTTTCAGCGGCAACATCACGACCACGGCGACGAGCGCCAGTACCGCAATCAGCAGACCCACGCCGCCAACAACAAAACCGGCTTTAGTGGCGCGTTTATCCCGCTCAATCATTTGCTGCTCAAAGGTGCGGGATTCAGCTATTAATTTCTGTTCACTCATGACTGTTTAACTCCGCCATAATTTGAGGGGTGTTTACGGGGTCTCCCTTACCGCTAAATGCAGAGGGAGGCGTGTTCTGGGCGCAGCCAGAAAGCGCGCACAGTAAAGCCAGCGCAATCAAGCGTTTCATCAAAGATTTCCTCAACTAGATTAGGAATATGAAAATATAATTATATTTTCATAGGCTGATATTTTGGGGGGATGAACTGGAGACGTCAGACCTGGCTGTTGAACTTCTTAACCGCGGATTCCCTCCTCTGTGCCAGTCTCCGCGCTTCGTTCCGGGCTATCATCTGCTCAATCGCGTATTTACGCGCTTTAGAAGCGTTATAGCCTAACTCACCTCCGGGCTTGCCGGGCTTACCTGCATTCGCATCCTTCCAGCCCTGAATGTTGTCCAGGGCGGAACGTTTGGTTTCTTTAAGTCCCCCCCCGGCCAGCTTCCCGGCACCAAAAGCAGCACCGATACCTACAGCGGCCAGCCCCTGCATGGATACGGTAGCGCTTGCCCCGGCCAGTGCTGCGGCTACTTTAGCGGAAATATACACCAGTATTGCGGCACAGATACCAGCCAAACAGACCTGTGCGCCTAGTTCCACAATATTTGACTGTGCAGCTCCGGCTTGAGATTGGGCTAATATTTTAGTCATAAAGTTTATGACTACTCTTAATGATAATGCTGAAAATAGAACGGTTAATATCGCTGCAAATATATTTTGCAACCAGTTATTAAACATCGGTCGCAAAAAACCATACATAAGGCAAAAAATAAAAATAGGCGCAGTGATGCTAAGAAGTAAGATCATTATCTCAGCGACCATCGAAACAAAAGCTGTTAAAGCCATAAGAATAAATATCCCAAGCCATACATAAAATTGAGCGGTCATCCCCTCATCTTTTACATATGTGGAATTATCCATATCGTGTAATGTTTTCCCCAAAACTTTTGCCTTATCCCATAAGGTATCTAGTATTTGCCAGATATTGTCGCCTCCAGAAAAACCCTCCTTTAAACCGTTGATGGCATCGATCACGCCATCGAGATAACCACTGACGTTAGCCACAAACGACAGGATGATCGCCATTCTCATGATGTCCCACATCGTGTCTTCCATCGGCGTGGAGAGCTTCCCCGCCAGCGTCTGGTAGCCACGCCACATGATGTATATGGTGGCTGACACAGCGGCCAGCCCCATAACCATTGATGAATGTTCCATCATCAACCCACTGGTAGATTGAGTTATACCACCAATTAGCTGTTTATCTATAAATTCAAATGTACCGAGTTCGGCCATAAAGAACCTCTCTAATCATGGAATTTTAGCGTTGGTGCGTTTAATTGCTGTATTTGATAATGGGCTTCATTTGCGTTTTTGCAGTTTTCAGAAGCGTCTCCGCTTTTTTGACATTTTTCATAAACAACTTTTAATTCATCAGGGTGATCACGATACCATTTCGTTGTTTTCGCTTCTTCCTTGCATCCTGAAATAATTGCTACAAGTGAAAGGGCAACGATGGCAATAATTTTATTCATAATATTTCCTTACTCATGAAATTTTAAAGTTGGCGCGTTTAACTGTTGCTGATTCCACTGTTTAACGCGCTCCGCCTCAAGCACTTTTTCGCGCTTCTCTGCTGCTTTCACGCTCATTTCCCATTGGGTGGTAAGCGTGTTCAACATGACAGATTTTAGCTGAATACTGTTTGCAAGATCTTGAGATTCTTTCGAATCTTTGGCTAACGCTACCCTGTTGGAGAGGCTGTTGATTTCCCCCAGGGTCTGGCTTACCTGATTCTGAACCTCGTCGGTTTGCTCAAGCTGGATAGCCTTGTTGATGACCTGCTGCTTGCATACGTTGGCATAACTCCCCGATTGTGCCGTGTTGCAGGTGTCGAAAATTTTATACTTCTCGTACAACGCATCGAACTGCCCGGAGGAACCGCCGGAGAGAAGCAAATCATTCAGTGCCTGTCCGGGCTTACGCAGCTTTTCAAGGTCAGCTTTCAGGCCTTTGGCCTGGCCAACAAAATCAGCAATATCACGAACGCCAGTGGCCGTCGCCAGTTGGTCTTTATATGCCTGTATTTGTGACTGGTAGTGTCTGGCCGTTTCCATCCAGCGTTTTAACTCCTGCACCCACTGCACGTCCCGCATAGGGTCAGCATCAACAGCGACGGGAATACCAGCATGAGCCAGTGGGCTTGCAATGAAACAAGCCAGAATAAGAGTACGAAAGCGAGTTTTCATCGGATATCTCCTTTGGGTCAGAGCGCTTTAGCCAGGTAGGTATCGAGCCATTCATGAGGCTGCATTCCTTCCCGGTAAATCGATTCGAATATTTCGAGGTTGGGGGCATCGCCGCTCATGACTTTGGTGTGTCTGCCGATACCCGACAGGTCGAGCGTGATACGAGCGGCAAAACGTTTGGTATCGCCGCGTTTGAACTGATTTTTCACCACAACATACTGGCGGGCTTGCGGGTCAAGCCCTTTCACCACGTCGAACACTTCCAGCTCAAACTTCATACCGTCAACATAGTGTGCGCGGTCGGCGTTGGGGTTCGCCGCCAGAATCTGTGTCCCGCACTGCTCAATCACTGCCGGGGCGATATCATCTTTGATGATCTCTGCCGGGGATTGAGTACCGACGACTAGCATCCCGTTCAGCTTACGGATGGTTTTCAGCTTGTTATAAGCAAAGTCCTTAAACACCGGGTCGCGTAACCACTTCCAGAATTCATCCATGAAAATGACCAGGCGTCGCCCGTCAAGCAGGCTGGTAATGCGGTACAGCAGATAAAACGAGATTGGCGCACATACGCTTGCATCGTCCAGGAACTCCGTTCCGTCGATGCCGAAGTTATCGCAGTTGCTGATATCGAACGTGTCAGACTCGTTATCAAACACCCAGCCGAACTCACCGCCCTGCGCCCACTGTGACAACCGAATGCTAAGGCCGTTTTCCTGGGCTTCTTTCGTAGCCGGCTCAGGCAAATTCTCCAGCATTCGGGTAATGCCGTAGACGCGATATTGTGGCTCGTCATTCATCACAGCATTAACCGCATCACTCAGACGGCGTTCATCGCGTGGGGAGATCGTCGAGCCGTTGCGGGTACAAAGGATTTTCATCAGTTGCTTGATGAAATTGATATTGCGTTTGGTTGCTGGCAACGAGAACGGGTTCCACCCTGTAGACTCACCACTGATAACCCGATAGTAACGGCCACCCAGCGCCCGGATGTTCATCTCTGCGCCCCGGTCTTTATCGAGGTAAACGGTTGTCAGCCGTTTGGTTTTGGCATCCGGGGAGAAGCTATCCTCACGCCCGTATTTCTGCTGCATGATCTCAAAGAACGTCATCAACATGGTTTTACCCGAACCGTTCGTACCGAGGATGCAGGTACTGGCCGGGTTCTTTTCGTTGAATTCGTCCTTATCTGCCAGTGTGTTATGCAGGTTGATATAGTAGCCATCGCCTGACGGGGTGCGCAGTAAGGCCATCGCATCCCCCCAGGGGGCTTTATCGCGCTTGCCCGGATAGAAATTATGGAGCGCGGCCAGCTCCACAAAGTTCTGGCTACTCAGCTCCCCTTTACGTGGCCGCAGGTTGTAGTTGCCTGGCAGTTGCGCCATATACGCCGCTGAAAGCGATATTTCTGCCGGAACAGGCGTTATCCCGATGTTGTTCAGCGCGTTACTGATTTCGTTAGTATCAGCAACCAGGCTTTCCAGCGACGGGGAATACACCATGATGGAAAAATGGTGCTTTCCGTAAGCGATTTTCCCCGATGTCAGCAGGTCAAGCGCCACATCCAGATCCAGCCGCTGGGAAACAGCATCGTCGTCGGCACTCATCAAAAGGCGACGGGTACGCTTAATGGCTTTCTTCGCTTCCTCGCGTGACATGCAGGTATAGGACTGCGTGATCACGTAATCGCAGGGGGCGTAAAGAAGGGAGTCCATCATCCCCGTGGCGGTCTCTTCGGAGAACTCTTTAACCTCCAGCCCCCGGAAATATTGCGTACCGTTGGCGTGGTTTATCTGCCCGGATTCAGCCGAAAAGAACAACGCCGCCGCTCCCATCACGTCATAGGCCGGGGTGCGGGTGACGCGCACCTTTCGCCACTGATGCGTTAGCAGATATTCATAGAAAGCCAGTTGCGACGAAAACACCGCGCTTCCTTCGGTAAACGTACCGAGAGGCCGCGCACCATAGCGCGACAGCGCGGTATCGAGCGTGCTTTTTATTTCCAGCATTTCCAGCAAAGCACCGTCCAGTTCCTTTAGTTTCTGGCTGTCTTTCATCCGTTTGCGTTCTGCTTTTTCAAGGCTGACAAACGGGCGATAGCAGACTGTCAGGAACAGGCGGTTACGCCGGAACACCCCGACAGAAGCGTAGTAAAGACGGCTAACTTCATCGGCATACGGGTTGCCGGAATCTTTATGAAGATTGTCGGTAAACGTATTGCGGTCGTTATGGATATAGAAAGTGACGGGCATACCTTCGAATGAGTGGATTAGCCCGTGTAACTGGTTCGTCCCGAACTGGAGTGATTCGTCAGACTCGCAGTCGAACGGCGTTCCCATCAATTCCCAGGTGCAGTACAGATCGCTTTTAGGTGAGCGAACCACATGCTGATGAATGTGCGATGAGTACGGAATATACTTCTTGATGGTGGCACACTGATTTAGTTTCATGGCGTCTATAAACTCCTTGATATCAACAGCCTCATGCTCAACGGGCATAAGTGTTGTTGCACCAAATAAACGGTTTGCTACCGGTTTTCCCTTCACTCTCAGCCAAACGGCAATCAGATTGAACCGCATTGGTTCATTTCTGGTGAGGGATTTCATCACCAGAAATTCGACGGGAAGTAAGAACAGGAGTGCGACGGAAGTCCAGACAGCAACGATGATGGTTACACCCGTGACAGCCAGCAGGGGCACCATAGGCACCCCCCACAGCGCCGCCGGGCGTTTCATTGCCTTGAGCAGCTTTGCCATATGTTCAGCCTCTTAGCTCATCAGCAGAGCGCCGATTTCACTGCCTCCGCCAATTAAAATGCCGCCAATGATGATGTAGCCGCACTGCGACAGGCTCTCGCCTTTCCACAGGGTCTTATAGCCAATCCAGATCACGGCCACGGTGATCGTGATTGCCGCCAGACCATGCAGCCCGGTTGACACTTTTTGCATGACAGTATTTGCCCGCTGAAATCCGTCGGCCAGTGCCGGGGTTGCAGAAAAAGTCGTCAGCGTACAGGCCGAAACGGGGGGGACCACAGCTTTTAGCTTGCGGAAAAGTATCATTATTCCTCCTCCTCACGGGGTGACAGGGAGAAACTCCGGCGCACTGACGGCGCGGAGAACGGTGCGATGAAGATTTTTTCTTGGCGGAGTTTCGCAGGGACGCCACGGACGACGACTCCGGGCCAGATCTCGTGGTGACGGGATGAGTCACTGGCAGGGGTGGTTTTCAGGGGAACGGCAACTGATGATTTGTCCTCACGGGTTCCGGGGACCGCATAGCGGGATGCTCCCGGCGGATAACCGATTCGCTGGATATAGCTCGTTCCGGAAAACGCCGTTTCAGGTTGTTGCCCGGTACTGAAATTGCCGGAATAATAACAACTCAGCGCCCTTTTCAGCGTGCCGCCGCGCCGGTAGCAGTCTCTGAGAATGTGTTCGAAGACGGACAGATTGGTACAGGGATCAAGTAGCTCTGTGGCGGACACACCATAATGGCGGAAATTGGTGCTGGTGATTTGCATCAGCCCGACAGAGTAACGGCGATCCTGTGCTGTCAGGCGACGGAGAATATGCTCTGCATCTCCCCGGCTGGCTGGCAGGTGAGAAATAATGTGTTGATCGCCGAAAGAGGGGCCGGCCTTCGGGACAATCTCAGCGATGGCATAAGGGTTAAAACCGGATTCCACCCGTGCCACGTCGAATGCCGTGGACGGATGAATGCTGGCGGCGCACTGCATGGCTATCGCCAGAAAGGCTGTGGTGGAAAGCATGGTGACCTCAGTAAACAAGTGACATGCAGGGTCTGCTGATACTGCATGCTGTGGGAACAGAATTAAGGGTGGTTACGACACGGTTTCGATGGGGCCCGTATTCTGTGGTGGATTATTTTCCTCCCGGGGCTCAAGCAGGACCAGTTTGCCGGAAACGGCAATACCGGGCGTCAGGACAATATTCAGACCGGATTTACCGTGGTGGGGAAAGGCGACTCCGACCTTTGTCCACCAGGTATTTTTCTCACCCTGAGAGTCCGGATGACTTTCCTGGGCAACATACGCGTAATAAACAGGCTTTCTCATAGTGTCCTCGTTTAATTAAAATTGTTGAAGATGATTTCTTCGATCACATTCCGATCCTGCATTCCGGTTTTAACGGGTCAGCGAGAACATTCAGCGGTACCCTGAATTATGGTTGTGTGACAGCCCGCTCCATATTGTTAAAGAGCATGGTCAGGATGCAGGAGGGGGAATGAAATTTTAACGGGAAAATAAATACCGGAAGGAATGATAAAAAAGTATGTGAAATTAACGTATTACTGGCACGGTGTGTGTGTGCATGAATGATGACGGGCGGGCTGATAATAATATTTGTTGATTATTATCAGGTTAAATTAAACATCCGGAGGAAGACTTTCTTTATATGTCAGATGGGGGTGTATGCTGTCTCTGTGGCTGAATTTGGTAACGACAATAATGTGTAAGGCGTGAAAGACAGGAATACAGTAGTCCCTTTTGTTGTAAGGGACGGTCTTAGGTCATCGCTAAACGTTACGAAAAGAGCGCAATGATCCTGACATCCAATCTGCC
>OOAH01000221.1_pt1 | contig 69480 bp, 71 predicted proteins | sample 1671801 | NCBI WGS metagenome assembly OOAH01 (sample SAMN06348194, study PRJEB24527) | human gut metagenome | biome: human gut; feature: ankylosing spondylitis patient; material: feces | host: Homo sapiens | place: China | collected 2015-10 | reverse complement strand
TCTTTGGACCTTTAGCTCAGTTGGTTAGAGCAACCGGCTCATAACCGGTCGGTCCCGGGTTCGAGTCCCTGAAGGTCCACTTTAGTTCCATATTTTATATTCTGTATATGTCTGGCCCGGTGGCTCAGCTGGTTAGAGCGCCGCCCTGTCACGGCGGAGGTCGTCGGTTCGATCCCGATCCGGGTCGCTTTAAAAAGTCTGCGGAAGCAGGCTTTTTTCGTGTATAAAATTTCTTCCAGCTATAAAAGATGCCGTATTCCAGACATAGAAAAAAGTCTGAAAGACGGCATCTTGCTTAACAGATAAATTAACGGATAAAGTTTGTGCCGACGCGCGGTTCCTTTTCCGGAAGACCAAAGGATTCTTTTCCGAGCTGGATGCTCTTCATCAGAAAACTCATATTCCGTGCAAGGGTACGCATGATCTGCAGGCCTTCGAGATCTTGCTGTGCCTCGTCCGCATTATTTCCATGGATACTGTTCCAATACTGGCCGGAAGCAACCGGCATGCCGGAGATGGTGAAGTATTTGTTCAGCTCATCAAAGGTAGCGGAAAGACCGCCGCGGCGTGCAGAGACAACCGAAGCGCCGACTTTCATGGTCTTGTCAAAGTGTGTGCTGTAGAACAGACGGTCAAGAAAAGCAATAAGTGTTGCATTTGCAGATGCATAATAAACCGGACTTCCGACAACAAGGCCGTCAGCCTCTTCAAATTTCGGAGCAACCTCATTTACCATATCGGAAAAAGCACATTTTCCGAGCTTGGAACAGGCACCGCAGGCAACACAGCCGCGGATATCTTTATTTCCGATATGTACGATTTCCGCCTCAATACCATTTTCTGTAAAGACTTTTTCCATTTCGTGCAGGGCAGTATAAGTGCTACCTTTTGCGTGAGGACTTCCGTTGATTAATAATACTTTCATTTGATGGTACCTCTCTTTCGTAATTTCCTTTATTATAACACCGGAAAAGATGCAAATAAAGACGCTTTTTTGGGCAAAAACTGATCTTAACAGAAATAGCTGCTGGACGGTATAATACAATCAGCAAAGAAGGCAAAACTTGCAATGGGAGGTTACCAAATGAAGATAGAGAGAATTCTGATTGAAGATCAGATGGCACCGATCGGGCTGGATGAGAAAAAACCGGCATTTTCCTGGCTGCTGACGGCAGAAGAAGGAGAACAGAATCTGATGCAGAGCGCATGCCGGATCGTTGTGCGCACCGGAGAAGATACTGTGTGGGACAGCGGAAAAATGGAAACCGGCGTATCAACAGGGATTGGTTATGAAGGAGAAGCACTGCAGCCCTGTACCAAATATGAGGTAAAAGCAGAGGTGTGGGATAACCACGGCGGAAAAGCAGAAGCAGAAAGTTCCTTCGAGACAGGCCTTATGGATTCTTTGTATGCAGCATGGGAGGGAGCTGAGTGGATCGGCGCACCGCATGCGACGGTATGCGCGGAAAACCGCGGTGTTTTTACAATCGAGAGTGAATTTCGGATGGAAGGCGGGAAGGGAGAAGCGGGTATCGTCTTTGGAGCCAATGACTTCCGTCTGAACGATCATACGAAAAATGAGCTTGGCATGGAAGGGGAGAACTATATCCGTTATGCTGTGTGCCTTGAGGATGGAGATGCACGCCTCGAAATTTACCGCGTGGGCCATGCGCCGGAGGATACAGCGGAAAAACCGTTTGCCGTTACAAAACTGGTCAACTGGAAAGAGAAAACACAGGAAATCCTGACACCAGAGAATGCCGATGCCTTTCATAAGCTGACCGTAGAGGTTGACGGCAATGTGGCATACGCCTATGTCGACGGCATCCTCGTGGATGCCATTGAAGAGCATGGATTTTTTGGAACGAAAGTATCAGGCCGCCAGCTGAATCCGAGAGGAAATAACGATGTGCTGCCGTATCCGAGACTGAATGAGATCGGATTTTATGCAGGAAAAGGGACGACAGGATATTTTAAGAATCTGACCGTAAGAAACGTAAGAAAACCATCCGCGGAAATTGTTCGTGAGACGCCGGAAGGACGGCTGGATGGGGGAAAAAGTATCTTTGCGGATCAGATTCCGGTGGAAAACGGATACTTTAAAGTAGAAGACAGCCAGATTACGGCAGATCCGTCCCATCATTCAATTCCAATGCTGCGGTCGTGTATTTCCTGCCAGAAAGAGAAAAAACTGGTATCGGCACGCCTTTATATTACTGCGCACGGTATCTACGACTGCCGGATCAACGGACAGGAGATCACGGAAGATCTGCTGCGTCCGGGTCTGACACAGTATGACCACAGAATGAACTATCAGACATACGATATTACAGGGCTGATGAAACCGGGCCGAAACGGAATCGGCGTGACGCTGGCATCGGGCTGGTGGAGCGAGGCACAGACCTTTGTGGTGAAGAACTTCAATTACTTTGGAGACAAGGAGAGTCTGCTTGCCAAGGTTGTCATGAAGTACGAGGACGGCAGCCGCGAGGTCTTTGGAACAAATACCGAGGATTGGAAGTATTTCGGAGAAGGTCCTTACCTGTTTTCCAGCTACTTTGCCGGAGAGCAGTACGATGCGCGCCGGGCAGAGGTTTACGAAACTTATTCTCTGCCGGAGTTTGATGACAGCACCTGGGAAAAGCCAGTTGTTGTGGATACCGTCATGATCGAAGAGTTCTGCACGATGCCGGGCTTTGGACGGTCCTGGCCGGCGGTTCATGAGCAGAAGCCGGAATATATCGGTGAGTACGATGCGCCGGTGCGGATTGTGGACCGGAGAACGGCAAAGACGAGAAAAGAGCTGTTCCCGGGTGTGTATCTCTACGATCTGGAACAGGAGATGGCTGGTGTACCGCGGATTACACTGCATGAGAAGGCGGGCACAAAGATCATCATCCGCTATGCGGAGGTGCTTTATCCGGATCTGCCGGAGTATGCCGGAAAAGAAGGCACGATGATGCTGGAAAATTACCGGGATGCGACGAGTACGGATGTTTATATCTGCCGCGGCGGGGAAGAGGTGTTCCAGCCGAAGTTTACCTTCCACGGCTACCGCTATATTGAGATCAGCGGTGTGGAGCATGCGCCGGAGCTGGAAGAAGTAGAGAGTCTTCAGTATTCTTCTGTGACGGAATTCCATGGAAGCCTTACGAGTAGCCATAAACTGCTGAACCGGTTTGCCGAGAATGTTTCCTGGTCACAGAAATGCAACTTTATCAACATTCCGACCGACTGCCCGCAGAGAAATGAGCGCATGGGCTGGGCGGGCGATACGCATATTTTCTGCCATACGGCGCTCAACAACAGCAGCCTGAAGAAATTCTATGAGCGGAACCTGCAGGCGATGTGTGATCTGCAGACACCGGAAGGCCAGTACCCGGAGATTGCACCGGTGGGCGGCGGATTCGGCGGCATTACGTATGAGTGTGCGAGTATTTTTATGGCGTGGGAACTGTATGAGCAGTATGGGGATATCCGCACACTGGAGAAATTTTATCCTGGCATGCAGAAATATATGGACTATATGAAGGATAAGGGTCTGCCGGGAACGAAGGTAAATCCGGCGATCGGACCGCTTGGCGACTGGCTGGCACCGGAAGAGACGGATCTGCTGCTTTTATGGAATGCATTCTATTATAAAGAAGCCGATCTGATGAGCCGGATTGCCGGTGCGCTCGGAAGAACAGAGGAGCAGCATCAGTATGAGGCGCTTGCTGCGAAGGTGAAGAAATTCTGGAATGAGACATTTGTACTTCCGGATTCCGGAAAGACCTGCAATGCGGACGGAACGCTGTGTGATACGCAGTGCTCGTATGCAATTGCACTGTCTTATGGTGTGGCAGAAGACAGAAAGAGAATAGGAGAGCATCTGATCCGAAAGACGAGAGCGATCGGCCATACGGTCGGAACGGGATTCTTTGGAACGGGTATTCTGAACCAGATGCTGACCGAGCAGGGCGCTGCGGAGGATGCCTGGAAGATGATGCTGCAGACGGCATTCCCGTCGTGGCTGTATCCGGTGACCCAGGGAGCGACGACGATCTGGGAGCACTGGGATTCCTACACGAAGGAAAAAGGCTTCGGCGGACAGAATGCGATGAACTCGTTCAATCATTATTCTCTCGGAAGCGTTCTTTCCTGGCTGTATCACACGGGACTTGGTATCCAGAGAGACGAGACAAAACCGGGTTATCAGCACATTCTGCTGAAACCGCAGCCGGGCCCGCTCGAGTTTATGAAAGGTTCCGTAGACAGCCCGTACGGCGTGATTTCTGCCGGATGGGAGCGGAAAGGTGACAAAATAGAGTATCAGGTTACGATTCCGGTCAATACAACGGCAACCCTGTTTAAAAACACGCAGGATCCGGCGGATACCGTGGAACTGGGAAGCGGAACGTATACTTTTATGCTGTAAAAAGAAAACCCGAAAGGCTCCGGCAAAGAAATGGGAGACTTTAGGGCGGAAAGAGAAACGCTGTCGGAGAGAAGAGAACTCCGGCAGCGTTTTCTTTGTCATGTTTATTTTTCGGCAGTCATGTGCAGATGACGTTTGATCGCTTCAAAGCTTTCCTGGCTGATGACATGCTCGATGCGGCAGGCATCTTCCGTGGCGGTCTGCTCATCAACACCAAGGCTCATCAGGCCGCGGGAGAGGAGCTGGTGGCGCTCATAGATCATCTCTGCGATCGCGCGTCCGCTGTCGGTCAGGTAGATGTAGCCTTCCGGTGTTACGCGGATCTGCTCTTTTTCTCTTAAGTTTTTCATGGCAACGCTGACACTTGATTTTTTAAAGCCAAGTTCTTCTGCAATATCAACACCGCGTACAACGGGTTTTTTCTGACTTAAGACTAAAATGGTTTCCAAATAATTTTCTGCGGATTCGTTCGTTTTCAGCAAGATGTTCACCTCGTTTTTCTAAATAGCTGAAGATTCATAAATATATATACATATAGAATAGCATATTTTTCAGAATAGGGCAATGATGGTTTTTGATGGTTTTTCTTAATTTCAGAAAAGTTGTAAGATTTCAGAAAAAAGACAATGAGGATAGAAGAAGAAAAGCAAGATAAAAGATGACAGGGGGCAAAAAGAGAGGTAAAATAGGAAAAAACAATGAAATTTAGATGGAGGTTAGAGCATACCATGGAACAGGTGATAAAGAAAAGACTGCAGCAGGTGATGGATGCGTCCGTTGCAAAAGGAGAGACACCGGGCTGTCTTCTGATGGTGATCAAAGACGGAGAGGAGCAGGTTTATCTGGAGAGCGGATATGCGGATATCGAAGCAAAAAAGCCGGTTTCCCGCGATAATATTTTCCGTCTCTACTCCATGAGCAAGCCGATTACCGCGACGGCCATGATGATTCTGGTAGAGCGCGGAATCGTCGATCTGGCGGATCCGGTCAGCAAGTATCTGCCGGGCTTCCGGAACCCGGTTGTATGTACAGCGGATGGGAAGATAGAAAAAGCGGAGCGGGAGATCCTTCTGGAGGATATTATGAATATGACATCCGGGCTGACGTACGGCGGAACGGATGAGACGGGACGGCAGACCGATGCACTTTTTCAGGAGGTGATCCACGGACTTAAGGAAGAAAACGGCGGAACGATCAGTACAGTAGAATTTGCAAACCGTCTTGGAAAAGTCCCGCTTCTGTATCAGCCGGGCCAGTCCTGGAGTTATGGAACGTCGGCGGATGTCGTAGGTGCGGTGATTGAGGTGGCAAGCGGCATGCGCTTTGGGGATTTTCTGAAAAAAGAAATTTTCGAGCCGCTCGGCATGAACGATACCGATTTCTGGGTTCCGGCAGAAAAGCAGGATCGTCTGGCGAAGGTGTATGACTGCAGGGAGGGACAGCCGTCCGTCCGTTATCTGGACAATAACCTTGGCATTCAGAACGATATGGCGTACCGCCCGGCATATGAGGCAGGCGGAGCAGGCCTTGCATCTACCATCGACGATTATGCGAAATTTACGCAGATGCTGCTGAACGGCGGCACCTACAACGGTGTACAGATTCTCCGTCCGGCGACGGTAAAATTTCTGGGAGGCCACACATTAAGCGCGGTACAGCAGGCAGGCTTTGATAACTGGATCGGTCTGGAAGGATTTTCCTACGGAAATCTGATGCGTGTTCTGGTAGATCCGACGCGTGCGGTAACGCTGGGAAGCAAGGGCGAGTTCGGCTGGGACGGCTGGCTTGGATGCTACATGGAAGTCGTGCCGGAGCAGAATATGACATTTCTGATGATGACCCAGAAAAAAGATGCCGGAACGTACACCCTGTCCCGGAAGATCCGAAATATTATTTTCAGCGAATAACTTTTCATGAGAGTGATTCTCAAGTAAGGCCTTCCGGCCCGTCAGATCAGACGAAAAAAGTGTCGGAAAAGAAACAACTTAACGAATCAGACGGAACATATGAGCAAATTGCTGTAAAACTACGTCGAATTTTGTCTAAAACGGATATTTGCAGTGAGACAGATGTATGCTATTTTAGTGTCAGTCGAAAATGAAGGCGATTTCATTACTACTTTCAGAAAAGACAGCAAAAAAGGGATATCGTGTAAGTTTTTGATCGATTTTGAAGGAAATAAAAGAAAGAATTCAAAATCATGAAAAGAAGACCAAAAAGCAGAAAGGATGCAGAAAATATGATTTCGTTACCGTTAAAGTTTGATGAAGTAGAGAGTGTAGAAGAATTTGTAAATATGGTGAAACGCCTGGATTACGACGTTGACGTAAAAATAGGACGATGCGTCTTTGATGCGAAATCCCTGATGAGTGTCCTGATGATCGCCGGAAATCCGGATGCGGTTGTAGAAGCCCATACGAACGATATCGAAGCATTTAAAAAGAAATTTAAGGATTACCTTCAGTAAGAAAAAAAGTCGGAAAGGCACTGTGTGTAAGATGCATGGTGTCTTTTTTGATGCACGAAAAAGCGGGTGAAGTATCTTGCCGGGGAGACGTGTGCATGGTAAAATAAAGTCTATTGGGATGGAAATAAGAGAATCAAAAGAACGGGCTGATGTAGAAGAAGTTTTTCGTAAAAAAGGAGGCACAAAGTGGAAGAAGAGAAACTGGAAAGAAGCATCAGAAAATCAGAGATTCCCGGACTTACGAGGGAAGAGGAGGAAGCACAGCTTGCGAAGGTGATCGGGATTGCCGAGCAGAATCTGGAGCAGGCGAAGGCAGATATCCGGTCGGCCAATGAGGATCTGGCGGATCTGATGGAGACGTACGACGCAAAAGAGGCGGAAGGCCTGGCGCTCTGGAACAACGCGACGGCGAAGCTGAATGCGTACCAGCACGGCATGGCGCGGCTGGAAAAAGCGAGAAAGAAGCCGTATTTCGGGCGGATTGATTTTCAGGATCCGCGGCTTTCGTTTTTAGAGTCCTATTACATCGGGCGCGTCGGCATTTCCGATGAGAAGGCGGAACCGGTTGTGCTGGACTGGCGGGCGCCGATTTCCTCCGTCTATTATGAGAACAGCACCGGGCCGTGCAGCTATACGGTGAGTTCAGAGGGTACTTTTTCGATTGATCTGAAAAGAAAGCGGACGTATGAGATTGAAAATGACCATCTGAAAGACTTTTTTGATTCCGATGTGGTAGCGAACGATGAGCTGCTGACAAAGTATCTGGCGAAGAACAAAAAAGCGGTGCTCGGTGAGATCATTGCGACGATCCAGCAGGAGCAGAACCTCATTATCCGCAGATCCCCGAAGACGAATCTGATCGTACAGGGCGTGGCTGGTTCCGGAAAGACGACGGTGGCGATGCACCGGATTTCGTACATCCTCTATAATTACGAGGAGGACTTCCGGCCGGAGGATTTCTATATCATTGGAAGCAACCATATTCTGCTGAACTATATTACCAGCGTTCTGCCGGAACTCGATGTGTACGGCATCCGTCAGATGACGATGGAGCAGCTTTTCATCCGGATTCTGTACGAGGACTGGGACGAAGAAAAGTACACGGTACACACCATCGACCGCGCGGATGAGAAAAACAGCATAAAGGGCGGAAGCGGCTGGTTTTTCGATCTGGAAAATTTCTGCCGTACGTACGAGGCAGAGCAGATTCCGCGGGAGCCGGTGCGGCTGGAAAAAACGGGAACATTGCTTCTGGACGCCGAGTATATTGATAACTATTGCAGGGAGCAGTCCACACTTTCCATGGAAGGAAAGATGTGCATGCTGAACGAGATCCTGCTGGCAAAATTTGAGAACGAGGTTTCGGGAAAAGAAGTGACGTTTCCGGCGCGCGAAAAAAAGGCGCTGAAGCGGAAATACGAGAAATATTTTGGAGATGGAAAATGGCGGGGATCCATTTTTGATCTCTATTTACAGTTTCTGGAGCAGCAGGAGGAGAAAGGAAAAGCGGTGGAAGTGCCGGAAAACTCCTTTGATGTCTATGATCTGGCGGCGCTGGCATACCTCTATAAGCGGATCAAGGAAAACGATCCCGTGCGCGAGGCGAGCCATGTGGTCATCGACGAGGCGCAGGATTTCGGGATGATGGCGTACCAGGTGCTTCATTACTGTCTGCGTGACTGTACGTATACCATTATGGGAGATACGTCGCAGAATATCCATTTTTCCTACGGCCTGAACGACTGGGAGGAGCTGAAAAAGCTGATTCTGACCGGCACGTACGATGCGTTCGGCGTTCTGCGGAAGAGTTACCGGAATACGGTGGAGATCTCCGATTTTGCAAACGAGATTCTGCGGCATGGGGACTTTGCGATCTATCCGGTGGAGCCGGTGCTGCGGCACGGAACGGCGGTGCAAAAGGAAGCGTTTGCGGATGAGGCTGCGCTCCTGGCAGCTGGAGTGCAGAAGATCAAAGCGTGGCAGGAGCAGGGATATGAGACAATTGCCGTTGTATGCCGGGATGAGGCAGAAGCGGCTGCGACGGCGCGGAAGCTGAAAAAATATGTGCCGGTTGTGGAGGAGAATCTCGAGACGGCAGAATTTGGCGAGGGCGTGATGGTGCTTCCGGTTGCGTATACGAAGGGACTCGAGTTTGACGCGGTGCTGCTTCTTGATCCGACAGAAGAAAAATATCCGGAGAATGACGGACAGGTAAAGCTGCTTTATGTAGCGGCAACGCGTGCGCTGCATGAACTGGCAGTGCTGTATACGGGAAAACTCACAGGAATCCTTGCAAAGAAAGCGCCAAAGGGCCGTCACAACCAGGAATTTGCCATGGAGACGCTGACGAAGGCGAAGGAGTATGAGAAGGTTTCGCTGACGCAAAAAGAGACGCGTGAGGAGAACCGCGCGATCGGCATCCAGGAGATGGACGAGCGGAACAGCCACGGACCAAAAAGGATTGTAATTAAGCCGGAGCAGATACCGGGAAGGGCGCCTGGAAATACAAGCACGACGGGAACAGCGGTGATGCCAAAAAGCAGTACGGGCATGCGGAAAGCAGCGGCAGAAACAGGAAAAGAAATTGCCGCAAAGACGATGCAGCAGCGTGCGCCGGAAGGAGTTTCTGCTGTCTTTGCCGGTGCCGCCTACCGTGGAAAGACAGGCGGCAAAGCACCGGGCAGCAGACCGGCGACTGCAGGAATACAGTCAGAAAAAGCTGAACAGCCAGAGCACATGAATACATCGCCCTACGCTTTTGGGGCAATTCCGGAAAATGAACTGCTGCGCATGAAGGGGCATTCGAGGATCAAGTGCGCGGTGAAATGGGCAAAGAAAGGAAAAGCAGCGGTTGAGATGGCGAGCATGTACGGCATTCTGCGCATCACGCCGATTACGCCGGAGGTCATCCGCATCAGCTTCGTAAAAGGTGTGACGGCAAAAGTCCAGGACACGTACTGGAAGCCAAAGGCGGATACCTCGTTCCCCTGGAGTGCAAAGGAATCGAAGACGGCGGTTCTTGTTGAGACAGAGAAGCTGCGTGTCATGGTGGAAAAAAAGGACGGCGCGGTGCAGTTCTTTACGCCGGATCACAAACTGGTTCTTTCCGAGAAACGAGACGAGCCGCGCATGATCGACGGCGGCATGACATGGACATTCTTTGACTGGAGCGGTTCCGAAAAGCTGAAAGCCAAGGGCATTCTCTCGACAGAGTGGCTGGATCTGACCGCGAAGGCGCGCTACGTCTCGTTTGGCGGAAAGCAGGCGCGGATGCCGCTTGTCGTCTCAAACCGCGGCTATGGTATTGCAGCCGCCGCTTCCAGAACGGCACTGCTGTGCAATGTGCGGACGTTTGGAACGTATCTTCATACCGCCGGGGACGGACAGATCGATTATTACTTTATTCTCGGAAAAGACCGGGATGAAATTATAAAACAGTATAAAGAGCTATAAAAGGAGCAGACATTTCATGAAAACTCTGGTAATTGCAGAAAAACCATCTGTGGCACGCGATATTGCACGCGTGCTCGGATGTGCGAAAAAAGAAAACGGAGCACTGGAAGGAAACCAGTATATTGTGACCTGGGCGCTCGGCCACCTCGTGACCTTAAAAGACCCGGAGGACTATGATAAAAAGTATAAGGAATGGAATATGGCAGTTCTGCCGATGATGCCGGAGAAACTGCAGATCAAGGTCATTCCGCAGACGGGAAAACAGTATCACGCTGTGACGACACAGCTTGCGCGGAAAGATGTCGGTGAGGTGGTCATTGCGACAGATGCCGGCCGTGAAGGCGAGCTGGTGGCGCGGTGGATTCTTGACAAGGCGCACAATCAGAAGCCGTGTAAGCGTCTCTGGATTTCGTCCGTTACCGACAAGGCAATCCGTGAGGGATTTGCCAGCCTGAAAGATGCGAAAGAGTACGATAATCTCTACCGGGCTGCTGTTTCCCGTGCAGAGGCGGACTGGCTTGTCGGCATTAACGCAACGCGGGCACTGACATGCAAATACAATGCACAGCTTTCCTGCGGCCGTGTGCAGACACCGACGCTCGCCATGATTGCACAGCGCGAGCAGGAAATCCGAGAATTTGTCCCGAAGCCGTACTACACCGTAACGGCAGCAGCAGGCGGCGCAGTATACACCTGGAAGGATGAAAAATCGGGCGGAACACGGATTTCTGATCCGGAAAAGGCAAAGCAGATCGCAGAAAAAGCAAAACGGTATCCGCTTGTCCTGCAAAAAGTAGGAAAGAAGAAAAAACAGAAAGAGGCGCCGCTGCTCTACGATCTGACGGAGCTGCAGCGCGATGCCAGTGCACGGTTCGGTTATTCGGCAAAACAGACCCTGAATCTGATGCAGAGCCTCTATGAGACGCACAAGGTCCTCACGTATCCGCGGACGGATTCGCGGTATCTGACAAAGGATATTGTACCGACTTTAAAAGAGCGCCTCGATGCCGTGAGTATCGGGCCGTACAAGACGCTGGCACAGCAGGCGAAGCGCCGTCCGCTGAAGGAAAAGCCAGGTTTTGTGAATGATGCAAAGGTTTCCGACCACCACGCCATTATCCCGACGGAGCAGTATGTGCAGCTTTCTGCACTTTCCAATGAGGAACGCCGCATTTATGATCTCGTGGTGCGCCGTTTTCTTGCGGTACTGCTGCCGCCGTGTGTATATGAAGAGACGGTGATCCAGGCTTCCATCGAAAAGGAATGCTTTACTGCGCGCGGAAAGCGCATGGTCGAGAAAGGCTGGCAGGAGGCGTACGAGGATAACCGGTACGACGAAGAGGATGAGGCGAAAGAAGAGGTGCGGGAGCAGAATCTGCCGCTTCTGGAGGCAGGCATGAAGATCGGGCAGCCGAAGATCAGTCTCCGCGAAGGAAAGACAAAACCTCCGGCACGCTTCACGGAAGGCACGCTGCTCTCCGCGATGGAAAATCCGGTCCGCTACATGGAAAACCGCGACAGCAGCCTGGTAAAAACGATCGGTGAGGCGGGCGGCCTTGGAACGGTTGCGACCCGTGCGGATATCATCGAGAAGCTGTTCCGCAGCTTTCTGCTGGAGAAAAAAGGCAATGAGATCTATCTGACCTCGAAAGCACGCCAGCTTCTGAAGCTGGTTCCGGCGGATCTCAAAAAGCCGGAGCTGACGGCAAGCTGGGAGATGCAGTTAAACGAAATCGCAAAGGGAAAGAAGCGGCGCGATGCCTTTATGAAAGAGATCCGGAGCTACACGGTGGAACTGATTGAGGAGATCAAAACGGAAGAGGGAACATTCCGCCACGATAACCTGACAAACAAGAAATGCCCGAACTGCGGAAAACGGCTGCTGGCAGTCAATGGAAAGAATGCAAAGATGCTCGTCTGCCAGGACAGAGAGTGCGGCTACCGCGAGACGGTTTCCCGCACGACGAATGCGAGATGCCCGGTCTGCCATAAGCGCATGGAGATGATCGGAAAGGGCGAGGATGCGACGTTTGTCTGCTCCTGCGGGCACAAGGAGCGCATGACAAAATTCCAGGAGCGCCGCAAAAAAGAGGGCGGAGGCGTGACGAAGCGCGATGTGGCAGCTTATATGAAGAAACAGAAAAAAGAGGCCGAAGAGCCGGTAAACAATGCATTTGCCGCGGCATTAAAAGGAATCAAATTATAAAAAACGGAGCGTGTCTGCCAGAACGGAAAAAGCGATGGCAGGCGCGCTTCTTTTGTTAAAATCGTAGAGAAAAGAGTCAAAAAAATAGATTGTTTTATGCAGAGTTATGCCGTAAAATAGAAACAAATGGGATAGAAAACCAAAAATTCTGAAAATAAAAAACAGGAGGTTTTTCAATGAAACAGACAGATTTGGAAAAGCTGCTGGCGGATATGTCGCTGAAAGAGAAAGTGGACCAGATGCTTCAGTTAAGCGGAGCATTTTATCTGGGAGATGAAAACAGCGTCCTGACCGGTCCGGCAAACGATATGGGAATCGGAAAAGAGGATCTGGAGATGGCAGGCTCCATTCTGGGAGCAGCAGGCGCCGATACGATGAAAAAACTGCAGGACGACTATATGGCAAAACAGCCGCATCACATCCCGATGCTGTTCATGATGGATGTCATTCACGGCATGAAGACCATTTTCCCGGCGCCGCTGGCGCAGGGAGCCACTTTTGATCCGGAGCTCTCCGGCGAGTGCGCGTCTGCAGCCGCAAAAGAAGCATCCGCGGCCGGACTTCACGTTACCTTTTCTCCGATGGTTGACCTTGTGCGCGATGCGAGATGGGGCCGCGTTGTGGAATCCACAGGCGAAGATCCGTACCTGAACAGCCGCTTTTCCGAGGCGATCGTAAAAGGCTTCCAGGGCGATGATTTAAAAACACCGGGAAAAGTTGCCTCCTGCATCAAACACTTTGCAGGCTACGGCGGAGCAGTCGCAGGAAGAGATTACAACACCGTAGAGCTCTCAGAGCATACCTTCCGTGAATTCTATCTTCCGGCATACAAAGCAGGCATTGATGCGGGCGCAGCGATGGTGATGACATCATTCAACACGATCAACGGCGTTCCGGCGAGCACCAACAAATGGCTGATGCGCGATATCCTGCGCGGCGAGATGGGATTTGACGGCGTGCTGATTTCTGACTTTGCAGCCATTCTGGAAACCGTTGCCCACAGAAGCTCGAAAGATGCCGCCGATGCAGCGAAAAAAGCGCTGGAGGCAGGCGTGGATATTGATATGATGACATCCGTTTACGCCGCAAACCTCTGCCGTCTCGTAGAAGAAGGTGAAGTGGACGAGCATCTGATTGACGAGTGCTGCCTGCGGATTCTGGAACTGAAAAACAAACTGGGACTGTTTGAAAATCCATATAAAGATGCGGATGCCGAGAAAGAGAAAGCATACAACCTCTGCCCGGAGCACCGTGCACTGGCGAAAAAAGCAGCGGAAGAATCCTTCGTCCTGCTGAAAAACGACGGCGTACTGCCGCTCGACACTTCGAAAAAGATCGCATTTGTCGGCCCGTACACCAACAATCGTGAAATCAAGAGCAGCTGGTCCTTCACCGGCGACAGCAAGGACTGCGTGACGATTCAGGAAGCAGCCGAGAAAGTCTTCGACGCATCACGCACCACGTATGCAGAAGGATGCCCGGTTATCGGAAACGATGTGGAGCTGATCGGATTTACCGAGACGACACCGAAAAAATACAGTGAGGAAGAGCTTGCTGCCATGGAGCAGAGCGCACTACAGGCAGCAAAAGAGGCCGATCTCGTGGTAATGCCGATGGGTGAGCATTATCTGCAGAGCGGCGAGGCGACCAGCCGTGCCATGATCGATGTGCCGGAAATCCAGATGGAGCTGTTCCGCAAAGTGCTGGCCGTTAACCCGAATGTGGTTGTCGTTCTGTTCAACGGCCGCCCGCTGGATCTGCGGGAAATCAGCGCTAAAGCAAAAGCCATTCTCGAGGTATGGTTCCCGGGAACCGAGGGCGGAAGCGCTGTTGTGGATGTCCTGACCGGAAAGAAAAATCCGTCCGGCAAGCTGCCGATGAGCTTCCCGTACTGCGTGGGCCAGGCACCGGTCAGCTACAACGAGTATTCCACCGGAAGACCGAATCTGCCGGGCATGAAAGAGCGGTTCCGCTCCAAATATCTTGACATTCCGAATGCACCGCTGTATCCGTTCGGCTATGGTCTTTCCTACACGACATTTGCCGTTTCGGATGTCGTGCTTGACCAGAACGAGATGGATAAGAATGGCAGAATTGCAGCAAAAGTAACCGTGAAGAATACCGGTGATGCTGCAGGCTGCGAGGTTGTTCAGCTGTACATCCGCGATGATTATTCCGATGTGGTTCGTCCGGTGAAAGAGCTGAAAGGTTTCCGGAAAGTAGAGCTTGCCCCGGGTGAGGAGCAGGAGGTTACGTTCTATATTACCGAAGAGGATCTGCGCTACTACCGGCTCGACGGAACCTTCGGCAGCGAGCCGGGTACCTTTACGGTGATGATCGGCAACAGCAGCACGACGGAAAACAGTGCAGTATTTACATTAAAATAAATTGGGAAAAGAAGGGTGAAACTTATGGAGAAAACAACGAAAAACGGAATCCACCGGATCCGCCAGGAGGGCGGAAAAACGATCGCCTGGGCAGAGGAGTCCGGAGTTAAGGTACTGGAAAAAGACGGGTATTACTTTAAAGACCTGGCAAAAACCGGCGAACTGCTGCCGTATGAGAACTGGCGCCTTTCCGATGAGGAGAGAGCCGCAGACCTTGCGGGCCGTCTTTCCATCGAGGAGATCGCTGGCCTTATGCTGTACTCACCGCACCAGGCCGTACCGCCGATGCCGGGCGGTCCGTTCCAGGGAACGTTTGATGGAAAAACGTATCTGGAATCCGGCAAAGAACCGTATGCGATTTCCGATCAGCAGAAAGAATTTCTGGAGGACGAGCACATCCGCCATATCCTTCTGACGAACGTGGAAAGCCCGGAGATTTCCGCAAAATGGAGCAATGAGCTGCAGAAACGGGCAGAGACACTGCCGTATGGTATTCCGATCAACCTCTCCTCTGATCCGCGGAACGGAGCAAAGGATTCCGGCGCAGAGTTCAAGAGCGGCGGAAGCGAGATCAGCAAATGGCCGGAGGGTGTCGGCTTTGCAGCATGCTTTGACCCGGAAGTAGCCGGACAGTTTGCAAAGGATGCCTCCCGTGAATACCGGGCACTCGGCATCACAACGGCACTCGGACCGCAGATCGACCTCTGCACCGAGCCGAGATGGATGCGCTTTGTCGATACGTTAGGCGAAGAAGTGGAGATGTCCAAAAAGCTTACCAAAGCGTACTGTGACGGTATGCAGACAACGGAAGGGGAAGCAGACGGCTGGGGAAAAGACAGCGTCAACACGATGGTCAAACACTGGCCGGGCGGCGGCACCGGAGAGGCCGGACGCGATGCACACTATGCATTCGGACAGTTTGCCGTTTATCCGACCGGAAATTTTGAGGAGCATTTAAAACCGTTTACCGAGGCAGCCTTCCACCTGGACGGACCGACCGACTGCGCATCCGCGGTTATGCCGTACTACACCGTATCCTACGGCGTGGACAAGAAAAACGGCAAGAACGTCGGAAACTCCTACAGCGAGTACCTGATCAAGGATCTGCTGCGCGGAAAATATGAATTTAAAGGCATTGTCTGCACCGACTGGGGCATTACCCAGGATCCGGAGAAGACGATTGAGGGATTTGGAAGCCGCTGCTACGGCGTGCAGGATATGACCGAGGCAGAACGGTGTCTGCTGGCGATCACAAACGGCGTTGACCAGTTCGGCGGAAACAGCGAGTCCGGTCCGATTGTCGAGGCATATAAGATCGGCTGTGAGAAATACGGCGAGAAAGCGATGCGTGAGCGCATGGAGCTGTCCGCCAAACGTCTTCTGATCAACATTTTCCACTGCGGCTTGTTTGAGGACCCGTATCTTGATCCGGAAGAATCCGCAAAGATTGTAGGATGCGAAGAGTTCTGCCGCCATGGCTATGAGGCACAGCAGAAATCCATCGTCCTGCTGAAAAACAGTGCGAAACGCGCACCGGAAGGACAGAAGGGTGTGCTGCCGCTGAAGAAAGGTTTGAAGGTTTATATTCCGGAGAGAAAGATCGGACCGTCCAAAGCGTTCTTCCGCATCGATCTGCCGGCAAAAACCGAAGATCCGCTGCCGGATGGACTGCCGTCCAAGTACGGTACACGCGTGGCATCACCGGAGGAGGCCGATGTGGCGCTGGTATTTATCGAAAGCCCGGCATGCAACCCGTATTCCACCGAAGATCTTGCGAACGGCGGCAACGGCTATCTGCCGATTACACTGCAGTACCGCCCGTATACGGCGAAAAAAGCGCGTGAGGTGAGCATTGCCGGCGGTGATTTCCGCGAGAATTTCACGAACCGCAGCTATCTTGGAAAGACAAACACTGCCTACAACGAGGCTGATCTCGACAATATTCTCGAATGCCGCCGCGCGATGGGCGACAAGCCGGTGATCGTCTGCGCAACCGTCAACAACCCGATGGTGATGCATGAATTTGAAGCCGAAGCCGATGCGATCGTCGCAGAGTTCGGTGTTTCGAGAGCCGCTGTGCTCGACGTTGTCTTCGGCGGTTACAACCCGACCGGCCGTCTGCCGATCCAGATGCCGAAGGATATGGATGCGGTTGAGGAGCAGAGCGAGGACCGTGCGTTGGATATGGAAACCTATATTGACAGCGAAGGACATAACTATGACTACGGTTATGGCATGAATTACGAAGGCGTTCTTCCTGCATGGAAAAAGTAAAAGAATAACAGAAAACCTGATCGGCACCGGGACCGCGTGTGTTTCGGTGCCGATATTGGAAACAAAAGACAGAATAAGGAGGACTTAAAAAGAGATGATTGTTCCAAAATATTTCGAAGATTTCGATCACCTGCATGTGAATACCATGCCGAACCGTGCCTACTACATTCCGGCATCCCGCCGCATGGAGGATCTGGTGGAGAACCGGGAGGCGTCGGACCGCTTTTTCCTGCTTTCCGGCGACTGGAAATTCCGCTATTTTACCAGTGTTTACGATGTAAAAGAGGAGTTTTTCGCAGAAGGATACGACACTTCTGCATTCGAGACGATTCCGGTGCCGTCCGTCTGGCAGAATTATGGCCATGACCACCATCAGTATACGAATGTCCGCTACCCGTTCCCGGTGGATCCGCCGTATGTGCCGTATGAGAACCCGTGCGGTGCGTACGTGAGAACGTTCGAGTGGAAAAAACAGGAGGAAGCACCGAGGGAATTCCTGAATTTTGAGGGCGTGGATTCCTGTTTCTACGTGTGGATGAACGGCAGCTTCGTCGGCTACAGCCAGGTGTCTCATTCTACGAGTGAATTTGATGTAACAGACTTCTTAAAAGATGGCACCAACATCATCGCCGTACTGGTGCTGAAATGGTGCGATGGAAGCTATCTCGAGGATCAGGACAAATTCCGCATGAGCGGCATTTTCCGCGATGTCTATCTGCTTGCAAGACCAGAAAAAGGCATCCGCGATTACTTTGTAAAGGCAGCGCCGGACGCATCGTACCAGAATGGAGAAGTTTCGATTGCGATTACCTGGAATGACGGGGAACCGCAGGAAGGAACGGCAAAGCTGTTTGATGCAGAAAATCATCTTGTGGCAGAGGCAGCGTTTGGCGGCGATACGGTTCAGATGCATGTAAAAGATGCACATCTGTGGAATGCCGAGGAGCCGTATCTGTATACGCTGGTGCTGGAGACGGCGGGTGAGGTGATCACTGATCATGTCGGCATCCGTGAGATCCACGCGAAGGACGGTGTGCTGTACCTGAACGGCGTGAAGATCAAATTCCACGGAACAAACCGCCACGACAGCGATCCGGTGACGGGATTTGCAATCAGCCTTGCACAGATCAAAAAAGATCTGAAGGTAATGAAAGAGCACAACATCAATGCGATCCGGACCAGCCATTACCCGAATGCGCCGTACTGTTATCAGCTTTATGACCGTCTCGGTTTTTATGTCATCGATGAGGCGGACAATGAGAGCCACGGCACAGAGGCAATTTATGCGGATTACACGGGCTGGGAAGAGTATGCGAAGAACTGGAATAAACTAATTGCGAACAATCCGGTATTTACCGAGGCAACCGTAGACCGCACACAGCGTTGCGTGGAGCGCGATAAAAACCGCCCGAGCGTTGTCATCTGGTCGATGGGAAATGAGTGCGCATACGGCTGTACCTTCGAGGCGGCCTTAAAGTGGACGAAGGAATTTGATCCGACGCGTCTGACGCACTATGAGTCGGCACGGTATGTGGATGATCCGAAGAAATACGATTACAGCAACCTCGACCTCTACAGCCGCATGTATCCATCACTCGAGGAGATCAAAAAAGAGCTGGTGGAGTACGGGGATAAGCCGTATATCATGTGCGAATACTGCCATGCGATGGGCAACGGCCCGGGAGATCTTGAAGACTACTTTGAACTGATCCACAGCGAGGAGAAGATGTGCGGCGGCTTTATCTGGGAGTGGTGCGACCACGCGATTGATATGGGAAAAACGATCGAGGGAAAGAAGATGTACGCGTACGGCGGCGACCACAACGAGTATCCGCACGACGGCAACTTCTGCATGGACGGACTTGTTTATCCGGACCGCACACCGCATACGGGACTGATGGAATTTAAAAACGTGTATCGTCCGGTGCGCGTGACGGGATATGATGCCGAAAAGGGTACACTGACCATCAAAAACTATATGAATTTTGTGAATCTGAAAGATTACGCTGTGCTCGGCTATGAGGTGCTTGTGGACGGCGAAGTGACGGAGAGCGGCAAGATTACAGATGAAGCACTGCTGGAGCTTGCGGCAGGCTGTGAGAAGACGATTCCGCTTGCCATTTCCGTGCCGGAGCAGGGAAAATGTGCGCTGAAGGTTACCTGGTATCAGAAACAGGCCACTGAGGTGCTGCCGGAGCAGTTCGAACTGGGATTTGAAGAAGTTCCGGTGAAAACGAAAGATAATCAGAACCAGAAGGCAAAAGAGATGATGAAGCGCCCGGAGGGAACGGCTTCGTTTGGATGGAAAGAGGACGATCATTATCTGACGGTATCGACGGAACAGTTCAGCTATACCTATAATAAGTTCACCGGCCTGTTCGAGGGAATGTGCTATGCCAACCAGAATCTGCTCGACCGCCCGATGGAGCTGAACATCTGGCGTGCGCCGACAGACAATGACCGCAATATCAAGAATACCTGGATGCGTGCGCAGTATGACCGCACCGTGACGCGGGCGTATGAGACAACGGCAAAAGAAGAAAACGGGTGCGTGGAGATCGAGACAAGCTATTCGATTTCGTCTCCGGCTCTGCAACGGATCCTTGCAGGTGTGATCAAATGGACAATTTACAGCGACGGAACGACCGATGTCCATGTAGAAGCAAAGAAAGACCCGGTATTCCCGGTTCTGCCGCGTTTTGGCCTGCGCCTGTTCCTGCCGGAATCGTTTGCAAAACTGACCTACTGCGGCCTCGGCCCGGTGGAGAGTTACGTGGATAAGCACCAGGCAAGCTATCACGGCGTTTTCCACAGCACACCGGCAGAACAGCAGGAGGACTATATCCGCCCGCAGGAGAACGGCAGCCACTACGACTGCGATTATGCAAGTCTTGCCAGTGATCGTGCGGTATTGACGGCAGTGGGCGAGAAAACCTTCTCATTCCAGGCATCTATTTACACGCAGGAGGAGCTGACCGCGAAAGCCCACAACTATGAGCTTCGGCCGTGCGGAAGCACTGTTTTCTGCATCGACTACCGTCAGGCCGGGATCGGATCGGCAAGCTGCGGACCGATGCTGCTGGAAAAATATCAGCTGAAAGAAACCGAAATCAGCTTCGATGTGCGGCTGAAACCGGAACTGCTGTAAAGTGTAGAATTTGAAAAATAAGAAAAGCGCTGTGCCCTCTCTCTGAAAGGTGAGGGAACGGCGCCTTTTTATATGATGTACAAAAAAAGTCTTGATAAACCTATTGAATTATCCTGGGCAAAAGTCTTTGCTGATGAAATATTTCCTGCCATTGATGAAAAGCGTTTTTCTGTCTTATACAGCGATAAGGCATCCAGACCGAATACTCCGGTCAACGTGATTGTTGGTGCGCTCATTATCAAAGAGCTTTTTGATTATTCCGATGACGAGATGGTCGAAAATCTTATGCTGGATTTTCGAATTCAGTACGCACTGCACACAACAAGTTTTGAAGAACAGCCTTTGAGTGACAAGACCTTAAGCCGTTTCCGCAAGAGGTGCTATGATTATGAAACACTTCACAACAAGGATCTTTACCATGATTGTGTGAAAGATTTAAGTGCTTCCATTGCAAAACTGATGGGAATCAGCGGTAAAGTCAGGCGTATGGATTCCATGATGATCGAATCCAACGTCCGCAGGCTCAGCCGAATGGAACTGATATACACCTGCATTGCAAAGCTGGCGATGTATGTGAATAAAATCAATGGTTCCGTTCTGTCTGGCAATTTAAAACATTATATCGATCCTAACGATTTCAACAGAGTGATGTATCATCAGCGCAGTACCGATGCAGATGAGCGCATGAAGCAGCTCTTAACGGATGCGGATAAACTTCTTGCCCTGTGTGAGTCTGATTACAATGATTCAACAGAGTATGATCTGTTTGTCAGATGCCTGTCAGAACAGACCATTGTTGAAAATGAAAACCGAAGACTCCGCACGAAAGAAGACGGCGGCATGAAATCAACCATGCTGCAGAATCCTTCTGACCCTGAAGCGACATTCCGGAATAAAGCAGGAAAAGAGCATCGAGGATATGCTGCTAATCTTGAAGAATCCGTTGGAGCCAATGGTTCTGTTGTAACAGAGTACCAGTATGAGCAAAACAACCATAGTGACAGTCAGTTTATCCAGGAGCACCTTGCGCAGATGGATAACCAGGAAGAACGGACTGTTATAGTCACGGATGGAGCATATAGTGGAACAGAAAACACACAACTTGCAGCTCATAAAAACGTAGAACTGATTACCACAAGTCTGACGGGGAAACCGGCTCCGGATATCCTTGCTGATTTTGAATTCAACGAAGAGGGAACAAAAGTCCTCCGATGTCCAGCCGGCCATGCACCGAAAAGCTGTTCTTATATGAAACCAAGCAATCAGTGTGCCGTTTCCTCTCTGCATGAGCAGTGTGCCAACTGTCCGTAGCAGGATCAATGCAAGCCGAAGATCTTTAAGAAGGTTGCAAAAATAGTAACATCCAAAGCAGCGCATGAACGTGCGAAAATCCAACGGAACATGAATAGCAAAGAATTCAAAAATTATACAAGGCTGCGTAATGGAGTGGAAACTGTTCCATCGAATATACGCAAGAATTACCACTTGGAAAAGATACCTCGTGGGAAACGGCGGGGCAAGTTCTTTTTCGGTTCCAAGATAGCAGCATTGAATTTCAGAAAACTCTTCAACTATGTGAAGGGTTTAGGACATTACGCTCAAAATCCGGTACTTGTATAAAATCAAGGAAGGGAATACCAGCGTATATCCGAAGAAATCCGGTATTACACTACAAAATATGAATTTTTCAAGGTGCTATAGAAATAGAGGACAAAGTTATTTATGGTTTTGACCCTAACATCATAATATAAAGCGGGGAACAAAAAGAGATAGGATGGATATGATGGATCGGATATCTGCCTACCGGGAACTGATTCGGAAAAATATTGATTACGAGAACTACCCGCCGATCTATAACAAGCAGGAAGTGGATGAACTGATCGATCTGATTGTAGAAACCCTAATGCTGCCGCCGGATGCAGGAACAATTCGGATTGGAGGAAAGGAACGTCCTGTTCCGATTGTAAAAAGCATGTTCCTGAAGCTGGATAAAGATCACATCTGTTATATCCTGAAGTGCCTGCACAATACGGAAAAGAAAAAAGAGTAAAAATGGCCGTATCAAAAAAACAGCCAGCGAAAAAAAGGCAGAAAAAGAAAAGCAGCTTGTGGATCATATCGTTGATTGCTGTTATTTTGCTGATTCTTGTTGGAGTCGTATTTTTGGTACTGCCAAAATTTCGAAAAGAAGCTGCACCGGAAAAACCGGAAACGATCAAGGTGGAAGCTGCAGAGAAAAGCTATGCTGCCGGAAGTCGGCTTTCAGAAAAAAATTTCCGCGTATACGGAATATCCGGGAAACAGAAACAGCTTCTGGATGCAGATACATACAGCGTGTCACCGGCTAAAGTGCCGGCACATGGTCACAGTGTTACCGTAGAGGTTTCCTCCAAGGCATATCCGGACATCAAGGCAGAGATCACAGTGCTTATTGACCGTGATGAAAGTGTCCGGTACAAAATTGGCAGGGAAAATCCAGATGATGTGGAAGCCGTCCTGTATTCCAACGGGGATCTGGAAATAACCGGAAAAGGAAGCGTCCGGAATTTCAAATCAGATTCTGCGCCGTGGAAGAAAGATTCCGTTCAACGGCTGACCTGGATTGATCCGGAGGCTGAAGTGGAGAGCATGGACTACTGGTTTACAGGAAATGACGAATACCTGGAAACATTGTGCCGCATTCCGGACACAGTGAGAAGCATGGTGGAAACATTCAAAAATGCCACAGCGATGACCAGTATGCCGGATATGTCTGGTGCGGTCCGGCTGGAAGATATTACATCCTGCGCAGAAGGGTGTACTGCACTGGAAAAGGCCATGGAACTTCCGGGGAATATAAAACAGGCAAAAAAAGCATTTTACGGTGATACGGCGCTGATCGATGGAGCCGATACAACAGCCTGTATGCAGTTGGAGAACATGGATTCTATGTATTACGGCTGTGTGGCCCTGGCATCTGTCCAGATTCCGGACAGTGCGAAGGAACTCTCGAATATCTGCAATGGCTGCGTCAACCTGAAAGAAGTGCATATCCCATCAGCTGCACAGAAAATGAACAGCAGTTTTTTCGGATGTACCGCACTGGAATCCATAACCGGTGAAATCCCATCTTCCTGTACGGATAGCGGGAACCTGTTTTCCGGCTGTAAGTTCCTGAGTGGAACACTTACCGTTTTCTGTACATCCAGGACAACCCTTTCAAGCTCGTTTTCGGACGTTGCAACGGCTGGAACAGGATTAACGATCATTTTACGGTACGATGCAGAAAAATCGCAGGAAACGGCAAATACGGGCTTCTACGGGGGAACAAAAAGTGCGGATGAAATCCTGAACGCATTAAAGGCATCTATGGAAGCCGCATTCAGCAGCGGAAGCCATATTACAATAACAACAAATGCAAATAAAACAGAGGGGTGATTAGAATGTAATAAAAATGCAATATGAAAAATAGCAAAAGACTCTTGTAATTACGGAATTGGAAAGGTAATATGATAATATGATCCAAAGAAATAAAAAAGGGGGAGAAACCATATGGACATGAAAGAGCTTCGAAAAAATGCAGAAAAAGTAATAGCAGAACGTTTTCCGAATTTCAATTTTTCCACACTGGACTGGGGAGAGCTTGATCCATTCTATCTGGAGCATCCGGAAGAAATACCGATTGAGCATGAGTTTGTTGGCTACCGGCAGGATGGTGATGTAGCGGAAGATTACCAGGGAAATCTGTATCTGATTCTTTGTGATCCAGGAATCCACCCGATCGGAAGTGTATGCATGGAACAGTCCGAACTGGACGACGCCATAAAACTCGGAAAACGGGAAGATTATACCGGGGAACTTCTGGAAGAAATTCCGGAGTAAAAAGTGAAATAATAAAACAAGGAATCCCGTGTCAAACGTTGACATGGAATTCAAACAGAAAAATCGGTGTCAATGTTTGACACGGACGGAGGAAAAAGTATGAGAAAAAGAATCGCAATGGTACTTCTTGGCCTGAGCCTGGCAGTAGGTACACCGGCCGCAACAAATATGTTCCCAGCAGTTTCTGCCCAGACAGTACAGGCAGCTGGAAAAACCGGATGGACGCAGGAGTCCGGAACCTGGTATTTTTATAAAGACGGTGTAAAACAGACCGGATGGCAGACCTGGGACGGAAAAAAATATTATCTGAATGCAGACGGAACCATGAAAGCAAATGAGTGGATGATTGATACGGATGGATCGGTTTACTACTTCCGCAGCTGGGGTGGAGCTTACCTGAACTGCAAGGCAAGAATCAACGGCAGAAGCTATACATTCGGTGCAGACAGTAAGGTACAGGGTTCCCAGTGGGTTGTAAAAGGTGGAAAATGGTATCTGGTAAAAGACGGAAAAATTGCAACGGGCTGGCAGACCTGGGATGGAAATAAATACTACATGAATAGTGATGGAAGTATGCGCTCCAATGAGTGGAGACTGGATGATACAGGGAAAATCCGCTATCTGTGCAGCTGGGGCGGCGCATATAAGAACAGATCTGCCAAAATCAACGGACGCTCCTACACTTTTGATGGTAATGCTAATGTAACCAACATGCAGTGGATCGTGATGGATGGACAGTGGAAACTGGCAAAAGATGGAAAAATTGCAACGGGCTGGCAGACCTGGGACAATAACCGTTACTATCTGAACGCAGACGGAACCATGAAAGCAAATGAATCTTTCACGGACGGGGGAAAAACCTATTTCTTCTGCAGCTGGGGCGGAGCTTATAAAAACTGCTGGCAGACCTGGAACGGAAAAAAATATTACCTGCATGATAACGGTGCAGCCTATCAGAATGAGTGGCTGAAAACCGGAGGAAAATGGTACTGGTTCCAGGCAGACAGCACCATGGCAGTGAACACAAGCTTTACATACAAAGATAACCTGTATTTTGTGGACGGAAACGGAGTTATGCTTTCCGGATGCTGGAAAGAAGAAAACGGAGCAAAATACTATATCCGGAGCTGGGGCGGAGCCTGCAAGGATATGCAGATGAAAATTTCCGGAAAGACATATTATTTCCGATCAGACTGCAAGATGGTAACGGACCAGACGGTAAACGGAAATTACTACGGAAAAGACGGTGCGCTTACAACAAAACCGGAAGCGAAACCAACAGAGACACCAAAGCCAACGGAAACACCAAAACCAACGGAGACACCGAAACCGACGGAGACACCAAAACCAACGGAAACGCCAAAGCCGACAGAGACACCGAAACCAACGGAAACGCCAAAGCCAACAGAAACACCAGCAGAAACCGTTTATGCAACAAGTGTAACAATTACACCAAACAGTAATCTGGAATTGACCGAAGTTGGACAGACGCTGCAGCTGACTGCAACCGTATATCCGGAAAATGCAACCAACAAAGCAGTAAAATGGACTTCGGATGATCCGGAAGTAGCAAGTGTAGATGAAAATGGACTTGTAACCGTTCATAAAAAAAATGGTATGCAAAAAGTTACAATTTATGCATCTGCAGAAGGTGTAGAACCGAATCAAGGATCTGTAAGTAGATATGTTGAAGTAAAAATTAATATCCCATATACCAACGAAGAGGCTCTTGGAATGACCGTTTACGATCAGGAAGTTTCCAGAAAGATTTTCGACCTGGTAAATGAAGAACGTGTCAAAGAAGGACATGCAGCTATGATTTGGGATGAAAAACATTGTTATCCGAGAAGCGTTGCCGCTGCCGGATACCATATCATGAGATCAATCACACAGCCAGGATATGGAACTTCCGATAATCTGGCCCTGCATGGTGGCAGACAGAACGGCTGCGGCGGTGGTCTGTCATATACAGATTCCGATGATCTTGCCCGCCAGATCTTCAACCTTTGGATGTCCTCTCCAGGTCATAAAGCAAACCAGATGGATGATTATAATGCATATGGAGCAATCGCTGTAATGTATGGACAACCGCAGGAGTATAACGGAAGAAAAATTGTGAATTTCTCAGCTGTATTCTCATTTGCAAATCAGGATCTTGACTTTCCAGCTACTTGGGAGAATCAAGATATGGGAATGGGCGAAGTCCTTGGTATGACAGAGAACGATTATAATTTGATCACAAACTACTTTATCCGATAAAAAAAGAATCCCCTCTCGTAGACGAATTACGAGAGGGGATTTGTATGTCGAAGAGGTAGTAAAATAGTCGATGGTATGTTATACTGAATCTAATCAGGTCAGAACGTGATAGGGATAGTCAGGTGGTTGTCTTTTCTGGAAACAGAAAGGGGGTAATGCCAATGAATACAATGGAAGTGTTGACGCTTTTATTGGTTGTCTTAGAGGCATTGTCCCACATAGATAACCATCGCAAGTAGAAAGAAGGCTATTCCCTACCGCAAATAGGGGATAGCCTATGTCTCTTGTTGCTCTTTGTAATAATTTAGATTATTTCAGAAAGGCAACCACCGACACTGGTATATCCTTGATTGCTTCTGATTTGATTATAAGCTGCCGGACGAAAAAAGTCAAGCAGTACGGGGGATGCGCAGAACTTTGTGCATCCCTTTTTTAGAAAAAAGGCAGTTATAAAAATGTCATCTTTTTTGAAAAAATGTCATATCTTTTGAAAAAATGTCATGTTTTTTGAGAAAATGTCATGTTTTTCAAAAAAATGTCATATTGCACGTCACAGAAAGGTATGCTATGTTATACTTGCAAAAGAAGGAAAACAGAAGGGACAGCAGGTAGGACAAAAAAATCTTTCAATTGCTCGTGTCAATGATTGACACGGAAAAAAGAAAAATGGGCTTTCATGCATCAGAACATGGTTTTCATGGGCTGGTGTATTTTTTATGCCCATTTTTAGGGGGTGACGCCGTTGCACGGAAAAAGTGGCAACAAAAAGTAAAAAAGGAGAGAGAGGAAAAATGAAAACAAAAGTAATACACGCATTCCTATGGATTCTGGTTTGTATGGTGCTTGGTATTACCTGTTATCAGTGCCGTGATTTAAGGGGTTATGTGATTCTGTCAGGTTCTATGGAACCTGTGATTCCCACAGGATCAGTGGCAGTTGTGGATTCATCGAAGAGGGATGTACGTCCAGGAAATATTGCTACGTTTGAGAGGCACGGGGATCTGGTGACTCACCGGATTTTGTCAAAAACAGAAGAGGGATACCAGACAAAAGGGGATGCAAACACAGATCCGGATTCCGGAACCATTCCGGCAGAAAACATTCGCGGAACATATCTGTTCTGCATTCCATATTTGGGCTACGGATTCATGTGGGCTAAAAACCACATGTTTTTAACCGTAGGTTTTCTGGCGCTGTTTATGCTTCTGGTTTTCTATTTTCCGGAGAAAAGACCTGAACCAAAGGAACGGGAACAGGTAAAAAAAACAAAAAGAAAAAAAGGAGAATTACGATTATGACAAAGAAAAAAGTAGCAGCATTTTTTACAGCAGCAGCACTATGCGGCGCACTGGCCGTTGGATCATCCATGGCATATCTGACAGATCATGATTCTGTAACCAACAAATTTTCTGTAGGTAAAGTAGACATCGTTGGCCATGAGCCGAACTACACACCGGATAATGATGGAAAAACCAACAATATCGTTCCGACCCAGGTAATCAAAAAAGACCCGCAGATCGAAAATGTTGGAAAAAATGATGCTTATGTATATCTGGATGTTTCTATCCCGATTGCAAAGGTGATTACTGTTAATGCTGCAGGTAACCGTTTGAATGGAGGCGTTGCAAAAGATACAGAGCTGTTCTCCATGAACAATGTTTCTAAGAAATGGACTCTGATGTACAACAAGCGTGTGGGAGATAATATGGTTTACACCTACAGCTATAACGAAATACTTGCACCGGGAAAAACAACAGATCCACTATTGACAAAAAGATGAGCTTTAAAGCGTAAGAAAAAGCTTTTCACCATCCCATCTACAATCACGGATCACAGATCGAGCGATTTCATTTTTCTCTTTGGCGCTAAACCCATCTAAATTATTGATGAATTTTGCAATTTCGATTGCTGTAGCTTGCGAATTGCGTTCTTTTGCCGCGGCCTGATGAATTTTCATTTCGGCGTGTGAAGCTTCCCGCTTTAATGCAGCCAATTCGGCATCTAAGCGTTCTATTTCTTCTATGATATATTTCGATGCAGTAGAGTTTTCGGCCAATGCTAAAGAAGCAGCCAATTTCCCAATTTTGGACTCGACAGACGATATACGAGAAGAAATAAAACTCAAATTAGGGATCTCGGAAGGAGATTCGGTCTTGACAAATTGATGAATACTATCTGGATCCAATGCAATCTTTCGAAAAATTCCCAAAACCTTTTCGTCTATTAAATCACATTTGATTTGATTCATATCACAAGCCTCTGAACCTTCATCCTTACGCTTTCGACAGTAATACCACGAAGAGCAGGTTCCATCAACTTTTTTTCGCCTGGAAACGGGCATTAAACTTCCACATTTGTTGCAACGAAGAATTCCTCTTAGAAGCGGAACGGGCCATTTTGCGTCCTTACAAAAAGTATTTTGTTTAAAGCGCTCTTGAACAGCGAGCCATTTTTCTGCTGGAATAAATGGTTTTTGAAGTCCAAGACAAATAGTCCAGTTTTCAGGCGGCTGGACAAGATGTTTTTGGCTTTTGTCGGAAAAACGACCATAAATTAAAACGCCGGTTGAGCCATCCCATTTTTCACGAGGAGATGCGGAATCCATAATACAACCTTTGGCCGCATAGTAGTCATAAACTTCTGGAGTTGCTTCAACGCAATATGGCATGGTTAATATGTTATGTAAATGAGCTTTTGAAAAGAATTTTCCGGTAAGAGTGCGTATACCTTGATGCCTAAAGCGTGTTACCATTGCATTAAGGCTGCCATGAGAAGAAAGAAAATCATCAAAGATCTGCGTTACGTAACGTACGCCATCTGGATCTAATTCAAGAGCAGAATGTTTTTTATCGCCGATAACGATATGTTTTATGGAATAGCCTAGTGGTGCCTGCCCGCCCATCCAATATCCTTTCTTGGCCAGACCTCGCATGTTATCAGCAACTCTGGTGGCAGTTGTTTCACGCTCCATTTGGGCAAAGACAACAGTAACATACATCATAGCGCGGCCGATCGGCGTCGTTGTGTCGATATTTTCTTTGATTGAAATGAACATGACATTATGTTCTTCCAACATTGCGTAAATATTTGAAAAATCACGAACATTTCTGGAAAGACGGTCCAACTGGTACACAACTAAAACATCGCAGAATCCTTCTTCGATATAGCTCAACATACGCTGCAGATCGGGACGGGATGTATTGGCACCTGTGAAATCTTCATCAGAAAATTCTTGCCAGGATTCTATCTTGCCTGAAAATTTTTGTTCGCAGTATTCCCGGGACATCCGGAACTGGTTGTCAATAGAATCTGATTTGTCAGAGTAAACAGATTTACGTCCGTAGTTAAAAAATCTCATAATTCCATACCTCCGTATCATAATCATGTAAATACATAGTAAAAAGAGTACAAAAAAACACCAGAACAAATATTCTGATTGTTTGGCGTCCCGGAAAATGGTATTATGTAGATGTTATGGATTATCCATTTTCCGGATGATCGATTGCCGCTCTGGTGTTGGCGCACCGGGGCGGCTTTTTATTTTAGACTTTAATTGTGTTTAGATTTTAGCCGTGAAAATCCTTCCACACTTATTGCAATGAAATTTTTGTTTCTTCGCAGACTTGGTATTAACAAGTGTAAATGGATGTAATGGATTCAGGTTGACACTTGTTCTTGTTTTTTCTCCAATCTGTGTAACATCTGTGCTTCCACAGAGCAGTCCAGGACATTTAATTTTCTTTGCCATAACTATTCTTTCCTTTCGAAGTAATATGATAAAGAGTGAGCAAGTGATTATAAATTATTTTATAAGGGTTTTAATACTGACAATCCCCCAAAAAGATCAGCTGGCTTTTTCCCGCATTTTTAGACTTATTCGATATTGTTCAGCGTCTGGTATGTCAATGAATTCTACTGTTTTATCAAAATTCTTTTTTACAACATCTTTTATTTCATCTAATGTAACGTGGAAAAATTCTCTGCGTGTATTTACCATATTGAGTTTTCTATCTTCAAAAGCCCGATGCAGAGCGGCCTCTAAAGCCGGCGCATTATCAGAAAAAATCATGGCGTGTACATCAAAATTAAATGGAACAGAAGCATCACCGAGTTCATCCACACGATCTTGCGGATCGAGACGGCGAGTCATACCGATTTTATATACGTCTGGGCCAAATGCACCAATATTGGAAATTATGTATACATAGCCAGCCTTCTGATTGGCCTCTCGATAATCAATGTCTTTCATTGCTTTATCAATGTCTTGCAGCTGATTTTCTAATTCGGCTTTCTTTGCCAAAAGAGCAGGGTCAATAGGGGACTGCTCTAACTGCTTTAAAATGTGCTCATAAGCGGTCTGGTAATGTGTTTGCTCCTTTTCAATTTTCTTTTTCTGATTTTCGATTTCTTTTTGGAGTCTTGCAGCTTCGCGCAGTTCTTCACGAGCAGCTTTTTGAGCTTCCTTTTCATCTTGTTTTTTTTGCTGATATTCAAAGGCAAGACGAAGTTCTTCAACCTTTAATTTTAAATAGGCAGGCTGTATGGAAATGTTCATGATGGTACCAAGTTTAGAAATTGTTTCGGCAGATTTGTGAATCCTATTTAATGATGCATCGTAATTTGTATATTTTACTTTCGCAATTAATTCATCACATTCTGTATTAAATGCACGGAGCAGGAGCTTTTGTGTATCATTTACCATTTTCTTTCCTTGGCTCAGGCTACCGTTAACCTGCCAGTTTGTGTTTCCGGAAACTGCCTTTTTATCTTTTATAAGTGCTTTTTGCTGCGCACGTATTTCGGCAAGTCTCTCTCTGTAGTCAAGTGCATTTGCAAAGTCATAATGAGGACGATATAAACCGAAATCCTGAACGAGAGCTTCGTCATCCAAATCAACAATTTTCTTTTCTTTTGATTTTATTTCTTCATCCAATTGTTTAATTTCAGAAATACGACGAGAAAGATCAGTTTCCATATCCTTTATATTTCCTTCGATGGATAATTTTTTTAATGTCAATTCATCAATCAGTTTATGCAATTCCTGCACATTTTTCATTTCCGGAGTAAGCAGAGATTGAGCTTGCGCCAGATTATTTTTTAAATTCCCGTTTTCTTGTGTAAGTTCAGTGTTTTGTGCCAATATCTCTACGATTTGAAGGTTAAGCTTATGCTCTTTTGCTGAATGGATGATAGCCAATACAATTCCAGCCAATTGTAAAATAAAAAGAAATGGAAATGCCAATGATAGTGGCCAGATTGCAAAAAGAATGCTGATTAACCAGATATTGAGATACCATGGAGCCTTAGTGGTCATTAAAAGTTCCCCCTGTCTTTTTTTATCTTGCGTTTGTGTTACATGCTTAATACATTCATAGTGCATCACCTCTTGATATGGTTGAATATAAAATCCCATAATCATACGCTTAAGATACAGGAAAATTACACTTTCACAGCTACGTTTAATTAAATCTTAAATTTTGAGCAACTTCTGCAATGTCTGCAATATTTTCTCCTGGACAATAAGCGCTGATCCTAAGTGTTACGTCCATTTCCATGCGACCGCGTTCGGTCACATCTTGAACGATTTCTTCGACCGAGAAGCTAAAATCCCAGCCCTGCTCCAGCAGAGAACAAAAATCATGCATAAAATCTTGCTGGCATATTCCAACAAAGTTGCGATCGAGATCGTACAGCGAAATTTTTCTGCTATCGGAATCGAATTCAAACCAAAGATGGTCGCAACATTCAAGAGCCAAAAGAGCACTTTTCTGGACGCAGTCACATGGTATCAACTCTTTGAAAAAAGTTTTCATTATCTTCTTCCTCTGAAAAGAATATTTTTGAGCAGTATGCAAATAATATCAACATGAAAATATTAATAGCAGATATCATTTACAGTAAAAAATTATCGTATCGTCAAGTGTCGTTGTTGACCGGAATACCGAAGTCTACAATAAACGATCTATGCAATGGCAAGATGCCACGGCTTGACGTCCTGGAACAGCTCGCGAAAGGGCTGCATGTAAGAATCCAGGACTTGTATGATAGTCCGTACAAATAAGTGTCCGGGATTTCGGACAAATTCCAAAAAATACTAATTTTTGCCCCTCAGATCCGTATTATTTACAAACGGAAGAATGTTCGAGAAAAATATTGAAATCGAACAAATGTTCATATATAATAAAACCAGATCGGAGGGATGTACATATGGAATACAAAAAACTTATAATCGAAATGCTCGATCATGCGAACGCGAAACAATTAAGGCTGATTTACATCCATGTAAGAGCATTATTAAGGCTGAGATGACTCAGCCTTTTTTTATTTGGATAGAATCAAGGAACTTTTCCAAAACATTCCATCCATTCTCATCTAATGCAGCCAGGCCAGAGATTAGGCGGCGTTTAAAAGAATCCTCTTCGCTCGATAACAAATTTCCGATAAAATCTTCAATTTGCTCATCTTTGGACAATTCAATAAACATATCCCCTTCGCCGGTGCGGAGCCACCTCTCGTTTACATTGTGTTGCGTAACGATCGATAAAATCATTCTGTCAGATAAAGAATTAATTCCGCTTTCTATTCGACTGATAGCGGCTTTAGTAACACCAACGGTTTCACCAAAAGCCTCTTGACTTAAGCCGAGAACAGTACGCAGCTGTTTTAAACGTTCGTTCAATGCTGTACCTCCTTCCTTTGATTGCTATCATAACATAAAAAGTAAACTTAATCAACTAGAAAATAAAAAATAGGTTGACAAAATAAACTTAATATACTAAGATGTAAATGTAATCAACGAAGAAAGGAGAAAACAACATGTCAGAAAAAGAAAAAGAAATTATTGAAAAGCTCGCAGAAAAACTTCCATATATGACAGAACGAGAAAAAGGCTACTTGGAAGGTACGATCAATACAGCTGCAGCGATGAGTGAGAGTCAGAAAGCAGGCAACCTCGATGGAAAAGATGCTGGGAAGGGATGAGAAGATGAAGGTAAATTACGGATCATACATAAGGAAGCAGGCGATGAAAAATCTGCTATCACAGTATTGTCCAACATTAATAGATACAATAGCACTTATTGCCTTAACCAAGTATATCATGAGAATTTCTCATAAATTCGATGATGAAATTTTGGATTTAGGGTCTGATACAGAAGGGCATCTGATCTGTCAGGAAGTAGATCAGATGTCGCGAGAGGAGGTGAAAGAAAATAATACCAATTAATGTCGTTATAGGGTCAATAGGAGCAGTACTTATGATTTTGGCAATTATTCTTCAAATTATATGTGGATATCGTAATTACGCATGGGTTATTTTTCTTGTCATTGGGGAAATCTTAGCGACATTTTGCTGGGTGCCACTACTTTTGCGTTATTGTACTGTTTAAAACTCTTTTGACAACAAACGAATACATTTTTCGTATTTTTTATCAGTGTCTTTGGTAGCACCCTGGCTAAGAACGTCGCTTGTTAGAGGGAAAAGTCAACAGTGATAGGCGAAAGCACGAACGCTTCACGATAACAGAGAGGGGGTGAGAACATGAATAGATTTGACTTGTTAAAACAAGTGGATATTAGTTTGGCTGCGCGCTTGATTGTTGAATTGGGGAATATGTTTCAGGACAATTCCGAAGCATTAGAAGAACATTTATCTGACGAAGTAACAGAAGAAGAGCTACATCAGATTAACGATGCAGCTCAAAAAGAGGGAAAATCACCGTTGGTCTTTATCTCGTAGACAGTAATAACAGCCGTTTCCACTGGGAACTCCCAACATTTTCGACAAAATCAAACATGACATATAAGAATTTTCCATACGAATATGTTCGGGCTTAATTTCATCGATTTGGCATTCGGCTGTTTCGTTGTCTAAGTCATGAATTTCACCAGTGTTGATATTAAGCAGATAGCGTTTACCGTTAAAAGGCGTTTGAAATCGGCGCATAATAACATCTCCTTTCTTTCGTACTCGGGCATGGCAGTGCTCTGTATAACCAGAATAGGAGTAAAGCTGTGGAAAGTCAATAGAAAGTGCCGAAACGGCCAGCAATGGCCGTCATGCAAGGGGTGACTGCCTTGTATCTGATGATGGCAGGTCAGAGTCAAAAGCTGCTCTATAAATTAAGGAGGTAAACTGGTTATGAAGCCGAAGAGAGAAATCCAAGTCGAAGTTGTATTCACACCAGGATACGAGAAACGGTTCACCGAAGCTTGCTTAAAACAGCTTGGAAAAGATGCAGTGAAAAGGGTTATGCTGCAGAATGGTGAAGGAGAAGAAGATGAAAAGAAAGTTGGATAGAGTAGCTGTGGCTATGGGCATTGCTGGAGTAGTAACCTATGCATATGGTGTGGATCAGAGTATGTGGAGCCGGGCGGCTCTGGGAGCTGGCATTGTTGTCTTTGGTTTTGCGGTCAAAGAAATTGGAAGTTACACAGCAGAATGCCAGAAGGAGCAGGAAAAATGGGAATCTGAGCGCCGGGACGCAGTGTTTGCGGCGTGGATCCGGAACGGATCACTGAAAGGATAAGGAAACGTAGAATGAAAAAAGAGAGATTGACGGTAAAGAATCCAGATGGAACATACCGTATCTGGATGGATCGCGCCGGAACATTCCGGCTTGAGGCTCAGATGAATTCTATTTTTGCGTATGGCGATCTGGTCAACAAGCTGGGTCGGTATGAGGATCAGGACGAAGAAAAACATAAAAAATAGCTCCTGCCCAAAAGCAGGAGCCCATAGCCGGATGGCATACTTATTTCGACAAGATAAATATACCACCCGGCTGTAAAAATGTCAAACCGGGAGGGGAAACCCGCCTGTATTTTTAACAAAAAATCGGGATATAAAAGGGCAGAGACAAGCCCTTTTCGGACTCGATAAAGATATTAAAGATAGGACAGACAGATGGGAACAAAGCGGGAAGAATACAGGCTTCGTGGGGGAGACATTCTCGAGATAAGAGAGTTCCACGATGGCCGATATGGAGCGCCGGGACAGCGGCGGGAGAAAAAGAAAAAGCCGACAGAGGAGCAGATGCGGCAGGCAAACGAGAGAGAGAAGATCCGGAGATGCCAGCTGCGGATGATGACGTACTTCCATAAGGGCGACTGTCTTGCAACGCTGACATACCGGCAGGACAAGAGGCCACCCAATATGAAAGAGGCATTGAAAGATTTTCAAAAGACAATCCGAAAAGTGCGGAAGGAATATCAAAAACGGGGATATGAATTGTTCTGGATCCGGAATATTGAGCGGGGAACAAAGGGAGCCTGGCATATCCACATTGTTCTTAACGAGGTTGGGGATACAGCCAGTATTTTACAGCAGGTATGGGGAAAAGGCGGTGTCTGGTCGTGTGAAATCAAAAACAGTCAGTTTTACAGCGAAGATTTTTACCAGATCGCCAGCTATCTGACCAAGAGCGAACACCGGATCGAACATAAATCGAACGGGGACGCTGCGAAGCCGCGGTTAAAAGAAACGAGCTATAACACATCAAGGAATATGCCGCTGCCGGAGCCGAAAATTCAGAAACTTGTCCGCTGGCAGGAGGAGGCAAAGCCCCGCAAAGGGTATTACATAGCAAAGATTTATGAGGGATATAACCCGGTAACCGGATACAAATACAGACAGTATACGATGATCCGTCTGGAGAGGAGGCGAACAGACTATGATGGCGACCGACGTTTACGTCGAGACAAGCATAAGCGCACCGCAGGAAAAAAAGCGTAAGTGGGGTTATGTGCTGGAAGCTCCGGGAGGGAGAACAGTATACCAACTGGGTGAGATGACTGGCACAATGCATGGAATTACGCTGCAGGTTCTGATCAAAGCACTTCGCCGGTATCAAAAGCCGAGCCGGATCACGATTCATGCAGCGGATGAGTGGGTTTTGCAGATGCTACTGCGTCAGCTCTCTGCGTGGGAGCAGAATGGATTCACCAATGCAAAAGGGGAGTCGATCAAATACCGGAGTGGCTGGGAGCAGCTGGCAAATTTAATCAAAATACATACAATCACGATCGCTCCGGGACGGCACGCGTACAGTGCCTGGCTGCAGAGCGAGATGGAGAAAATGGAAAGAGGGAAATAGGATGTTTGAGAGATTTGGGGAAATGAATTCCTTCCAGGAAATCAATGAACTGGCGGAGAATTTGTTCAATGAAGGAGATATTGGAAGCTTGAAGGCAATGGCTGCGGAGAATGGAATCCCGGCGGATTTCGTGGAGATGTTCTGCAGCGGCGACCTTCCGGCGTTATGCGATGCAACGACAGCAGCACTTGGCAAGATTGAGGTCGAGGCAGCGGAGGTGAAACCGAAAGAAATCATGGAAGACTGGACAGAGTATCTGAAAAGCCAGTGCATGGAAAATGAGCTGATGGCGTACAGCGTCAGAAAAAAGGGGAAATCGCTGAAAGGATGCATTGCCGCACTGCTGAAATGGTCATTTGGGAACCAGATTCCAGTCGAAAAGGAGATTTTGAAAGCCGCCGGTGTGACAGCGGGAAGAGTGACGCTGGGGATTCCGGGGATGGGAACTGCGAAGCGGATCATCCGGGAATATTACTTGGGAAAGTAGGCGGAGCAGATGAAGAAAAAAGCAATTGAAAAAATCCCGTATATCGGATTGAAAAAAACAAGCAGAAAAAAAGATGTGAAATATGTCGGGGTTGCCGAAACAAAGATCATCGGCGGAGCAGAACATCTGCTTATAGAGGTGTACAAAAATGAGAAAAATGAAAAAGATATACCGGAAGTACGCATTGCTCTCAATAAGAATGATTTTGGAACGTACTTCCCGAAAACAGGCGAGTGGAACAGAAAAAAGATAATGCCGAATGGCGGCTATTGCAGGACAATCTGGGAAAAAACAGGTGAGGGAAACGACTGGAGAGAACAGGAAAAAATAAACATTTTGCAGAATGAGGAAGATTTGGGAAAAATTCGGGATTTTTGCAAAAAGAAAATTTACAGCGAAAAACACTGGTGGGAATATATCCACAAATACCAGGACGATATTACGGTGAGAGAGCGAAGAAAAACAGCAGACAGAAAATACCAGAGAAGAGCGGAAGCACTGCAGGATCGGATCAACCATACGAAAGAATTGCCGGAACAAAGAATCCTGGACTGGGCGAACAAGACCTGCTTTGGAAAACTGCATTATTTGTATTACAAAAAACACGGAAGCTGGGTACAGATCGCCTGCAGCAAATGCGGAGGAGTGACAGATGCCAGATGGAAGAGCGGGATTTCCTATGAGAGTCAGTTCCAGAGGATGGTAAAGGAGCCAAAAGAAGGAAAATATGGGAAATGCCCGATGTGTGGAACACTTGGGGAGTATAAATGCCAGGGGAAGGTAAAAGGAACATACAGAAAGCAGGCATATTATTTTCTGGGACAGAGATATAAAGAAAATGGAATCGTACTGCGTTACATCGAAGTAGAAAAAAGATGGGAACTGGAGTTGACTGCCGGAGAAAAAGGAACGGAAATGCAAGGCGCATGCGAAGAACTGTCAGGGATAGAAATAGCAAGGGCATATCTGAAACCAGGGGAAAAAGTTCAGATTGACTATCAAAAACACAGCTGGTACGAAGGGAAAGATTACTGGGATGACTGCAATCTTGCAGGACTATCAAACATCGCAATAGGTGAAGGGAAGATCCTGCCGGAAACCTATCGGGAAATGCAGGATACAGCATTCCGGTACAGCGGTCTGGAAGAATATGCCGATAAAGGGGGAAAAGTAAACCCGATTGATTATCTGGAAAGATACCAGCAGATTCCGCAGCTTGAGATACTGTCAAAGATGGGCCTGACAGAAATTGTAAGGAGAATAACCAGAGGGGAATGCGGAGTGATAGAGGATCAGAATGCAAAACGCCTGGATGATTTCCTGGGTATCCAGAGAGAAAGAACGGATCAGCTTATACGGACAGGTGGGAACGGGAAATTGCTGGATGCGATGAAGACGGAAAAAAGACTGGATCAGCATTGGACAGAAAAGCAGGTGGAGCAGATGGCCGAAACGGGGTTGAGAACTGACAGTGCTGGAATTGCCCTCAGATACATGACTGTGCAAAAAATGTTAAACCGAATTGCGAAGTATGCCGGATGCGAATATGGAACAAAGTGCAGCACGGCAATCAACGAGATTCGGAGAACAGCGATTACTTACACAGACTATCTGAGAATGAGGGAAGAAAGGGGCTATGATTTACACAACAGTGTATATCAGCAGCCAAGAGAACTTCAGACCGCCCACGACCAGATGGTTGCGGAAATCAACCAGGAAAAAGTCGAGAAACGACTGAAAGAAGTGAAAGAAAAATATCCGGAGATCAGGGAGCAGTACAGAAAACTGAGAAAAGAATTTTTCTATGAGGATGATACATACCTGATCCGGCCGGCAAGATCCGCAGAAGAAATTGTGACAGAAGGAAGGATCCTGCATCACTGCGTAGGAGGAAATAATTATCTGACGAAACACAATGAAGGGACAAGTTATATCCTGATGCTGCGCTTCCAGGAAGAACCGGAAACGCCGTACATCACAGTAGAAATCAGTGCTGCAGGCAAAAACATCCTGCAGTGGTATGGAGCTTATGACAAAAAGCCAGACGAAAATCACATGAGAGAATGGCTGAAAGAATACCTGCGGAAATTGAAAGATGGAACGCTGGCGGAAACAGAAAAAATCACGATCAAAACAGCATAGGAGGAAGAGATGGAAGAGTATACACAATTAACCCTGGATGATTGGCTGGAAATGAAAGAAAACCTGAAACAGGATCTGATCGGAGTACAGGAGAGCTTTGTGCGGATCGGTTACACACTGCGGACGATCGAGGAGCAGGAACTGTACAAGAGAGATGGATACGAAACGATAACGGAATTTGCCAAAGCGGAATATGGACTGAGCGCTTCGACAATTTCCAGATTCATAAACATCAACCGGAAATTCAGCGTGGCAGGATATTCGGACCGTCTGAGGCCGGAGTTTGCCCAGATCGGAAGCAGCAAGCTTTCCGAAATGCTTTCCCTGCCGGACGGCGACCTGGAGATGGTCCGGCCAGAACTGCCAAAAGAGGATATCCGGGAGCTGAAACGATTCAACAAGGCAGAGCCGGAACCAGAAAAAGCAGACTCGTTGGAAAAGCTGGTGCTGAAATTCCTGGAAACCAATCGGGAAATTGCGAAAGAACTGGAAGAGAGCGAGGCGTATGCGGCCGGAGAAGTCGAGAAGATGGCGGAAATCGTCAATCCATCCGGGACCAAAACGTTCCGGATGGGCCTGTTCTTCATGGCCATGTACGAGAACGACATCCAGATTAAACAGTTTGGCCAGACACCGCGAAAGATGAGCTGGGCAGAATTTTTCCAGATTGCCAGAAAAATACTGGAAAGCCAGGAATGGCAGGCAGAAGAGGTGGAAGGGACAGAAGAACGGGAAGAAGCTCAAAAAAGCAGGGAAAGTGTGGAACAGGAAAGAAAACAGGAAAAAGCATCTGAAGGGATGAATGAGATCCGAGGAGAAGAAAAAGCACCTGGAAAACCGTCCGAAAACAGAATTGCGCCGGCGCAATTAAAAACGCCGGAAAAGCCTGTAAATACAGAAGCGGAGCCGGTTTTGGAAACAAAAAAGAATGAGAGAAAAGAGGCGGGAACGGAAGAGACCGTTTCAAAAGCAGAAACCGGTATTCCGGAAGCAACAGAGGGCGATATGGAGCAGCTGCCAGGGCAGATGAACATGCCAGAGGACTATCCGGGAACAGAAAGTATCGAAGTGGTCGGAAAGGCAATGCCGAGAAAAGATTATTTTGATACCCTTACCGCCTGGGGACTGTCAGTGTATCTTTCAAAATATCTTCCGGCGGATGTTTTGAAAGATCAGAAGAGATTGTATCAGTGGATACAGAAGCCAGTTGACGAAAGGGGATATGAATTTTGAGCAGGAACAAGGAAGTGCGAATGCATAAAGGAAAAGAAGGAGCAGCGATCCAGGAAGAAGTATACCGTTATGTTGCGAAGTATATCATGGAGCATGTATATGCACCAAGCTATAAAGAAATTGCGGATGCATTGAGTATATCGGTGTCAACAGCGAAAAAACATATTAATGAACTCATAGATGAAGAAATTTTGGAATCAGATGCGGAAGTGAGAGAACAGAGAGCATTTCGAATCCGTGATACAAGAATAGTAAAGAGGAGAAAAAGCGATGAATAAAGTTATATTGATGGGAAGATTAACCAGAGATCCGGATGTCAGATACTCTTCAGGAGATGGCTCTACGGCGGTAGCCCGTTACACACTGGCTGTTGACCGCAGATTCCACAGAGACGGCGATGCAACAGCAGATTTTATCGGTTGTGTAGCATTTGGACGCCAGGCAGAATTTGCAGAGAAATATCTGCGTCAGGGAACGAAGATCGCCATCACCGGTCGGATCCAAACCGGAAGCTATACGAACCGTGAAGGCAGGAAGGTTTACACAACCGATGTGGTTGTGGAAGAGCAGGAGTTTGCAGAGGGTAAGAACGCGGAACGTCCGCGGGAGCAGGGCACAACACCACAGGCAAATACGGACGGTTTCATGACTATCCCGGATGGCGTTGATGAAGATATTCCATTTATGTAAGCAGGAGGAGCAAAGAGAATGTTATTTCCGAAACCAACAAAGAAAAAGAAGAGAAGAAAGCACAGAGAGAGCTTATTGCAGAACAAGGAGAGTAGAATCTGTTATCTCTGCGCAAGAGAGGGAGATAATAATTGGAAGCCGGTACTGGAGGAGCACCACATCTTCGGCGGTCCCAACAGACACTTATCAGAAGAATACGGATTGAAAGTCTATATCTGCCCGGAATGCCACCGGACATCTGCGAGAGCAGTGCATCAGGATCCGGCGGGAGCAGCCAACCAATATCTGCAGGCGGAAGGACAGAGGGTGTTTGAAGAGAATTATCCGGAATTAAACTTTCGAGAGATCTTCGGCCGGAATTACTTGTGAGAGATGGAATATGAGAAAAATACCGGAAGAGATGGAGAGAATGATTCTGGAGGCGTTGCAACGGGGTGAAATGTATAAAACGATTGTGGACAGAACAGGGGTATCGGAAACTACGATCGGAAGAGTTGCGAGAGAAAACGGAATCTGCAGAATAAAAAGAAACATTGAGAAAGTGAAAGATGATTATCCACAAGAACTGCTGGATGAATGGGATAGAGTAAGACTTGAGATCTTACGGAAAGGATAGGGTATGAGAGAAATTATTGAAATATTGCTTGCCTGCGCAGCCATGGTTGGCGCGGCCGCTTGGTTATTGAACAGACCGCCGCGGCCATCAGATCCAGAAGAAGACGAGGAGCAGGAGCGGTATCTTACAGAATGGAATCATAAGCATGGAAAGGGGAGAAAGCAATGAGCGGCTATTGCAGATGGTGGGAGGAGTAAGATGCGAGCAATTGCAAAAACGCTCATGATAATTTTGGCAGTAGTAGAAGTGTATTTGGGTTTAAAAAGAACAGTGACGATTGAAGATCGTGACGGAAATAAGACGTACATCCCGTCAAAAGAAGATCAGATCTTAGGAATGCTGGATTTTATTCTGGCAATGCTGATGATTCAAAATACTATGATCTTGTGAAAAAGTAAATGACAGCTAATATGAAAATACACAGGGAGGTGAAACCGATGGAGCAGTACAAAGAAGAGAATGACAGAAAAAAAGCATATTTAAAAAGATACCATGCGGCAGAATTGGCAGAAAAAGAGATTCGGGAAGAGATCGATGATCTGCGGATGAATAAAATGTTTCCGGCGCTGATCCAAGACGGGATGCCGCATGGGAGCAGTTGCATGGATCTTTCAGAGTATGCCGCACAGCTTGATGAGCTGCTGACAGAGTTGAAAGATCAGATGGAGCAGCGGATCAGAATCCGGCGAGAAATCACGCAGAGGATTGAGGCAATGCAGGATGAAACGGAAAAAACAGTTCTGCGAATGTATTACATAAATTGGATGAAATGGAAAGAAATTGCTGATAGGCTGGGCTATGATGTTCGAAACGTGACAAGAATCCATGGACGGGCATTGCAAAATTTCAAAATATAAAATGTCCTAGAATGTCCTATTGCACCTATGCTATAGTGTAAGAGCCAGAGAATGGATAAGGGATCAACATTTCCTACACTTTCTTGCAAAAACTCCTCAGGTGTATTTTGATCAGTGACCAGGCATCACAACCTGGCCACTGAATAAGGTCGGCATCAACCCTGGCAGAGCCAAATGATGTACGGTGCTGGGCGTGCACACCCTGCGCCTATTGGAACATAGCTCAAGGAGAGCGCAGAGACGCCGGCACGAGGCGCAGGTTCGAGTCCTGCCGTTCCAACTCTCCATTGACTGGAGAATTATCCCCCATATACTTTCAAAACAAAAAGAGCCAGGGTAGCTAATCCTGGCTCTTTTTGTTTCTTACTGAAATTTTTTAATCAAAACATAGAACAGACATACTAAAACAAAACTGAACAGTTTTGGCGGACATTTTGCGATTCGATGCTGTATGTACGCGGATACATCAATTCCGTATAGACTAATCAACAGTAAGAAAAAATCGATGTTAAGCACCACCTTAATTAGATCCTCCATGAATCTTCCCTCCTTTCCGATTTCATTGCCGGACTTACGATGAATGAGTATTCAAGAGCCCGGAGAGGAGGGGGTGATGCTTATTAGAGTGTAACGTTGGGAAGAAATTTGGATCATAATTAAGGTGGTGCTTAACTATTGTGTACGCCGATCAACATTGCATTGACCGGCTTCTGCCGTGATAAAAGCATACACATTGCCTCCTTTTCTTTTTTACGCTACAAATGTAATTATAGCAAGAAAATAAATAAAAACAATACAGAACATAATTTCTATAGAGAGGCGGTGAGCTGGATGGCGAAGGGGAAATATGAATATTGGCTGACGCCGGAGGGCTTGCTGCAGCTTGAAGGGTGGGCCAGAGATGGGCTGACGGATGAACAGATTGCCGGAAATATGGGAATTCGAAGAGAAACATTGTATGCGTGGTGTAAAAAGTATTCTAACATTTCTAACACCCTAAAAAAGGGAAAAGAAGTTGTTGACCGTCAGGTAGAGAATGCATTGTTGAAAAGAGCCTTGGGCTATCACTACGATGAGGTCACAATGGAAAACGGCATCGAAACAAAGCGAGTGACGAAAGAAGTCATCCCAGACACAACGGCGCAGATCTTCTGGCTGAAGAACCGGCGGCCGGATAAATGGAGAGATAAACAGGATTTGCAGGTATCCGGAGCACTGGAGACAGAACAGAGCAAGCTGGATGATCTGATCCGGCAGATGCGAGGTGATGGATAGTGAGCAGTGAGCGTTTAGTACTGTCGGACAAGTACAAGGCGTTCCTTCAGTGCGATGCTCCGGCGGAGTTTCTGGAAGGAACGACCGCGGCCGGAAAAACGACGGTTGGGCTGTTCAAATTCATCCTCAAGGTAGCCGAGTCAAAGAAAAAGCTGCATATTTTGGCAGCGGATGATACTGGCGCGGCCGAGAAGAATATCATCCAGAAGGATCTTGGAATCCTTGATGACTTCGGACCACTGGTGGAGTACAAAGGCAATGGATCCGGCGAGTACAAAATTCCGCATATCCTGCTCCATGCATACGGCGGCGATAAAATTATCTTTGTTGTCGGCTATGGAAACAAAAGAAAATGGAAAGATGCTCTGGGCGGTCAGTATGGCTGCCTGTACATCGATGAGGTCAACACTGCAGACATCGATTTCGTGCGTGAATCGTCCATGCGATGTGATTATCTGATGGCAACACTTAACCCGGATGATCCGACGCTTCCAGTGTACAAAGAGTACATAAACTGCAGCCGCCCGCTTCCAGAGTGGGAGCAGGACACACCACAGGAAATTAAAAATGAGTTAAAAGAAGAACCAAAACCCGGCTGGGTTCATTGGTTCTTTTCTTTTGACGATAATGCCGGTCTTCCGGAAGAAAAGAAGCGCCAGATCATCCAGAACACGCCGAAAGGCACGAAAATATGGAAAAATAAGATTCAAGGTTTGCGAGGAAAAGCAACCGGTCTGGTATTCAGCAATTTCAATCGGAGCCATCATGTGAAGACAAAGGAATGGGCCAAACAGTTCATCCAGAGTACAGGAAATCAGCCCAAGAAGCCAGAATTTTTCATGTACTTTTCAGCGGCGGTCGATACGGCCTACTCGCAGAAATCTCCGGACACGATTGCAATGTCCTTCCTGGGCATCACGAACAAGGGAAAATGCATTGTCCTGGATGAGAAGGTGTACAACAACGCTGAGATCGGGGTGCCTCTTGCTCCGTCTGACACGGTGCAGAATCTGATTGACTTTCTGGATCGGAACCGGAAAGAATGGGGACTGTCAAGAAATGCGTTCCTGGACAACGCCGATCAGGCAACCATGCAGGAGTGGAACAAATACAAGCGCCGGAATGGATGCGTGTACACGTTGAATGATGCATGGAAGAAAATGGAGATCATAGACCGTATCAATGCACAGCTGGGCTGGATGGCCTATGATGAGCAGGCAGGGATAGAACCCTGCTTTTTTGTATTAGATCATTGCACCAACTACATTGGAGAACTGGAAACCTACAGCTGGCAGGAAGAAAAAGATAATACGCCGGAAGACGGCCATGACCACATGGTAAACTCCGTGCAGTACGGTTGGATCCCGTATCAGGATAAAATTTATAGAGCAAAAAGAGGTAAGGAATGAACAGAGTGCAGAGTTTTATCGCCCGGTTGTTTCGGATTATACCGGCGAGCGAAAAAAGAATAACGATCATAGAGCCGCATTCCTTCCGGGAGAATGTGATCCGGAACAAGATCTGGTATCACGGAGACAGTGCGGAACTGGAGCAGTTCTTTCAGAAAACAGCAAAGTGGGATGTGGAGAAGGCGCGGTTCTGGGCCGCACATGCATCCGGAAGCGTCCGGAAGATTCACAGCGGCATTGTACAGATGGTCATTGACCGGTATAGAGACATTGTTCTTGCGGATCTCGATGGTGTCGAATTTGACAACGAGGATCTGGATACTGTGTGGGCGGATCTGTACAAAAAAAGCAAGCTCAACGATGTACTGGGAGAAGCGATCAGCGGCGTGCTGGCATCCGGAGACGGAGCCTTCAAGATTACGGCTGATCAGTGTAGCAAATATCCGATCATTGAATTTTACGATGCGGAGGATGTGGACTACGTATATGAGCATGCGACACTGAAAGAAGTAAAATTCTATACCAGTTACTGGCAGAATGAAAAAGAATTCCGCCTGGAAGAGACGTATGGTTTTGGATATGTGTTGTACAAGCTGTATGACGATGCCGGGAAAGAGATGCCGCTGCAGATGTTCCCGGAAACGGCGCATCTGATCGACTTTGGAATTTCTGGTGATCTGATGCTGGCGGTGCCGATGAAATTCCTGAATTCCACGAAATATAAGAAGCAGAAGCGAGGAAAAGCACTGTTCGAGGGAAAGACAGATGTTCTGGATGGACTGGATGAGGTAATCAGTCAGTGGATCGATGCTATTCGCATGGGAAGAATCAAGCGATATATTCCGGACAATCTGATTCCGAGAGATCAGACCACAGGGGAGCTTCTGCCGGCAAACCCATTTGACAATGATTTTATTGCAATCGGCGACAATATGAGCGAGAAAGCCAACCAGCAGGTGGAAATTTCTCAGCCGCAGATTTCTTATGAGGCATACGTAAGTAGTTACAGCAGTTTTCTTGACATGGTTCTGCAGGGCGTAATGTCTCCTGCAACGTTGGGCATTGATCTGAAAAAAACAGATAATGCAGAAGCGCAGAGGGAAAAAGAGAAGGTTACGCTGCATGTACGAAATAAGATCGTTGATTCCCTGAACGAGGTCCTTCCGGAACTGTTCGGGCGGATTCTGCAGTGCTGTGATCTTATGCAGGGGAAAGATCCTGGAGAATACGAGGTAATGGTTAAGTTTGGAGAATATGCATCCCCGGACTTTGATACCACAGTGGACACAGTCGGTAAAGCCAAGCAATACGGAATCATGAGTCTGGAAACGTCGGTGGATCAGTTGTATGGAGATACCTGGACCGATGATCAGAAACAAGAAGAGGTGCAGCGCCTGAAAGAAGAGCAGGGCATTGCGGTAGTAGAGGTGCCAGATATCAGGATGGATGCCGGTGATTTTCATGTCAACGAAGGAGGAGCAGATGAAAGTAAAGGTAAACAATAGGATGTACCGGATGAACCGAAAGGAGTACCAGGGCCTTCTTAAAGTTGCAGCGGAGCAGGTTCCTTTTGGCGTGTATGCAGTAGAAAAAAATGATTATGCGGAACTCAGATGTGATCGGTGTGAAAGCATGACAAAACTGAAAGAGATGATCCGTGCTTATAAACAGCAGGGATATCGGGTGCATGCAAATGGCAAAGAAAAATCTTGATTATGACATCGGAGCTGCCTTCGAGGCGATAGAAAATGAGCTGATGGCATCCATGATCCGTAATATGCAGCGTCATAAGGTGGAAGAGGTCGATGAAGATAAGCAGTGGACCATGTGGCAGACAGAGATGTTGAAATCTCTGGAGCAGTACAAGAAAAAGAATCAGGCAAAGTATAGCCAGAAATTCAAGGATATCAATGCACAGATCGAAGCACTGATCCGCGCGGCAAAGGATGAGGGAGAGATGGATCAGGAGATCCAGATCCTGAAAGCGATTCAAAAAGGCTTTCAGGCCAAGAAGATGAAGGCGGGTGCTGCAGCTGAGTTCTTCCGGGTTAATGACCGGAAACTGGATGCGCTGATCGAAGCAACGATGCAGGATATGCAGAAGGCAGAAACAGCCATCCTGAGGATGACCAATGATCAGTATCGAAAAATTATTTACAATGCGCAGGTATATGCCAATACGGGAGCAGGGACCTATGAGAAGGCCGTAGACATGGCTACCAGGGATTTTCTATCAGCTGGCATAAATTGTATCGAATACAGTAACGGAGCGCGCCACACGCTGGCAGATTACGCAGATATGGCGATCCGGACGACAAGCAAGCGGGCGTACTTGCAAGGGGAGGGACAGAAGCGGCAGGAATGGGGCGTTGATACCGTCATCATGAATAAACGTGGAAATCCGTGCCCGTTGTGTCTGCCGTGGGTTGGCAAGGTTCTGATCGATGATGTATGGAGCGGCGGCTCCAAAACAGGAAAATCCGCAACAACCGGCATCAAATACCCTCTGATGAGCACTGCGATCGCTGCGGGGCTTTATCACCCACGGTGTCGAGATAGCCATACGACATACTTCGAAGGAATCAGCACTCCGCCGGATGGAAAATACACCAAAGAGGAACTGAATGAGCTGGCAGAGAAGAACCAACAGGTAGCCAGACAGCAGTACGCGGAGCGGCAGGAAAAGCGCTTCGGCCGACTGGCGGACTTTTCGTTGGATCCGGAGAATCAGCAGAAATATGAAGCAAAACGAAAAGAATGGAGAAATGTCAGATTTCGAACAGGCGGCATGGATCGGAAGGAATATGCAGAAGCAAAGCGACAGCTGGCAAACTTTCAGGCGGTCCCACAGGAGCAGGTTGTTGAACTCCTTCGGGAAGAGTCTCAGGGTTGGATTGAGAGCTTATCTAGAAAAGAAAAGCATGCAATTGAGAAATATACATACAATTCTGGCGATCAGAGGCCGGAGAGATTTTTTGAACGCTTGAACAGGATGCTTCGAGGAGATGCTCCAGAAAATGAAATGCTTCGGGAATATGCCGATACAATATCAACAGCATTGAAAAAAGGCAAACTTGAACACGATGTGGTTTGTTATAGAAATTTGATGGTTGATCCTATTCCTGGTTGCGTTGCAGGAGATATTTTATGCTTAAATCAGTTTACAAGTACATCAGTCGTTTCGTCAGGTGCTTTTAAAGCCAAATACAATATAACAATATATGCTGCCAAAGGTGTGCGAGCGGCATACATAGAGAACTTAAGCAAATTTAAGAGTCAACGAGAATTACTTATTGACAAAGACTGTCTATATAGAGTAATCTCAAAGAAAGGAACATCTATTGAATTGGAGGCGATACCATGACGGACAAGGAATATGAAAAAGCGTTAAAAGATCGAGAAAAAGCATGGGAAAATGAAGAATTCAAACCTCGTAAATTGACAGAAGAGGAAATTGAAAAACTGAAAAAAGAGGGACGCATCTGAATATGGATGATTTTCGAATAATCTATAAAATTCTTCGAATCCTGCAGAATTCGATGGATCTCGAAGAATTTGACCGGAACAGCATTTCAGCGGAGGCATTAGGACTTTCTGTTCCAAAGTGGAGCAGGCTCATGGCAATGCTGTTGAAAGAGGGCTATATAACCGGCGGAGAAACATGGAACGCTATGGATTGTGGATATCCGCGTGTAGCGTTGAGCAGACCAGAATTGACCTTAAAGGGATTAGAATATCTGGAAGAAAACAGTCTGATGAAAAAGGCGGCAGACCTGGCAAAAGGAATTGTAGGCACTGCGGCAAATATGATTTAATACCACCAGCCGAGAGGCCGGTGGTATTTTTGTACCCGTTTTCAAGAGAGAGAAAGGAAAAATAATATGGGAAATGAAGAGTTCCTGAGAATTTGCAAGGAAAAGGTGGCTGAATACACAAATCAGCATATGGACAAAACGGATCAGAAACAGATTACTGTTAATGACGTTTATGTGGTCTGGTCATGCAAAACACTGCAGAATCAGAAAGCTCTGCTCAGCACTACAGTTCCGGATGGAATGTATTATGAGCTGACATACAACGGAGATAAAGCGGAATTGTATTTTGATGCATACAAAAAATTCCAGAATATCTGTTTTAAAATGTAGGAGGATATGGAATGAAAAAGAAAGTAATGGCATTATTGACAGCGCTCGTGTTGGTATGCGCATCTCTTACCGGATGCACCGAGGCGTATAAAGTCAGCAACAATATTTCACAGGAAGCAGACAATTTCAATGTAACCCGTAAACTCACAGTGCTAAATGCCAGAACCGACACGATCCTGCTGGAGCTGACAGGAACATTTTCCGTGTAGAATAACTCGGAGAATGAGCTGGAAGTCATCATCGAGACAGCGGAAGGAAAATACCAGAAAGATCTTGTGTACCTCAATGATTATACGATGTACGTCGTTGAGGACATTTCCGGTGCTGATGTAGATAAATACCATTATGAAATCAATTTTCTTCCGGAGTGGGGCGTAAAAGTTACCCACGAAGATTAATTGCGCCGGCGCAACGAAGGGAGGTGAGAGGGATGCGAGTAACGGTAACACGAGAATTCAAGGATATTGAAAATGACCTGGTGCTTCGGACGGTTGGCGAAAAACTGAACCTTCCGCCGGCCAGAGCACAGTATCTGGCCGCTGTAGGCGTTGTACAGATTACAGAACAGGAGAAAGGCGGTGATCCAAAATCTCCCGATGAGACGCAGGGTTAGGCGTCTTATTTTTATGCCCGGAATGGCAGAAAACTACCGGAAAGGAGCAAAAAAATGACACAGGAACAGTTTGAGGCACTTGGCATTGAAAAGAGCCTTGCGAAAAAAGCCGCGGATGAGTCGAAAAAGGAGCTTGAGGGCTATGTGCCGAAAGCGGACTATGACACGATGGAGCAGCAGAAGAAACAGCTGGAAACCACGGTGGGAGACTATAAAACACAGATGGAGTCTTTAAAGACGGCTGCCGGTGATAATGAGTATCTGAAGAAGCAGATCGCGGACCTTCAGGAGCAGAACGCCAACAAGGACAAAGAACACAAAAAAGAGCTGGATGATCTGAAAGTAACCAATGCTATCAAAATGGCGATTTCCGCATCTGCGCAGGACAGCGACCTGGTTGCAGGACTTATGGACCGCTCGAAGCTGATCCTCGGCGAGGATGGAAAAGTAACCGGTCTGGAGGAACAGGTAAAATCCCTGAAAGAATCCAAGCCATTTCTGTTTAAACAGGAATCAAAACCGGCGCAGAAAAAGGGATTCTTCCCTCTCGGACCCAAAGAGCAGGGCGGCCAGCCGAAAGAAGACGGCCATGCATCCATGAAGGATGCCATCGCGGCAAGATTAAATCTGAACGAAGGAAAGGGTGAATAAGTATGGCAATCACACTGGAAGAAGCAAAGAAAAATGTGCAGGATGACCTGCAGATGGGCGTCATCGACGAGTTCCAGAAATCTAACTGGATTCTGGAGCACATTCCGTTTGATGATGCGGTATCCCCGACCGGAGGCGGTGCAACACCGACCTACAGCTATACACGACTGAAAACACAGCCAACAGCAGAATTTCGTGAAATCAATACAGAGTATACACCGTCGGAGGTTACCAAGGAGAGACATACCGTAGACATTAAGGTATTCGGTGGTTCTTATGAGATCGACCGTGTCATTGCTAATTTTGGTGGTATCGTAGGAGAGGTAGAGCTGCAGCAGGCGCAGAAAATCAAAGCAGCGCAGGCTCTGTTCAACGATACATTTATCAATGGTGATGTCGGCGTCAATACCAAATGCTTTGACGGTCTGGACAAGGCACTGACAGGAAGTTCTACAGAGTACAACACCGAAAAAGTGATTGATCTTTCAACGTCTGACCTGGTCACAAAAAATTATCATTATTTTATTGATGCGCTGGATGAGTTTCTGGGTGGTCTGGATGGAACACCGTCGTTTATTGGCGGAAATAACAAGCTGATCTCCAAGATCCGCGCTTGCGCAAGACGTGCTGGTATGTACCAGGTGTCAACAGATAATTGGGGAAGACAGGTAGAGCATTATGGGGATATCCCGTTTGTAGATTTCAAAACGAAACCGGGAACCAACGATGAAGTAGTTAAGATCGATGGAACAGATGGAACCACCTCTCTGTATGTTGGACGTTTGGCAATGGATGGTCTGCATGCGGTTTCTTTTGCCGGTGTTGCACCGGTGCAGGTCTGGCTTCCAGATTTTTCGACCGCAGGAGCAGTCAAAAAAGGCGAGGTCGAGATGAATGCAGCAATTGCACTGAAATCATCCAGAGCCGCCGGTGTATTCCGGAAAATCAAAGTAAAATGATGGAGGTAAAAAGAGTATGAAGGTATACAGTCCGAACAAATCCTATACCGGCGTAACGGCGTCGGTTCCTTTCTGCAAAGGCCAGGGTGAAACAGATGATCCGTATCTGCTGGAATGGTTTGAAAAACACGGATATGAGGTAGAAAAACCGGTTGCACCAGAACCAGAGGAGCTGTTGGAGCCAGAAGAGCTGCTGGAACCAGAAGAGCCGGTGGCAGAAACAATGGAAGAGCCTGTTCCGGAGCCGGTGAAACCCGCGAAAAAAGCGAAAGGGTGACACCATGAGCTATGAACCGTACGTAAGCCCGGAATACTACCGAGATACTTATCAGGACGGCGCTTTCGAGGGTGATGCAGAACTTGCACGGTATCTCCGCCAGGCATCCCGTCATATTGATTCCCTGACCTACAACCGCATTGTAGGCCGGGGATTTTCTAATCTTACGGCGTATCAGCAGGATATAATCCGGGAAGTGATCTGCCAGCAGGCGGAATTTGAGTATGAGTACCGCGACGAAATCAATTCGGTACTTTCCAGTTACAGTATTAACGGCGTATCCGTGCAGTTTGCGGGAAATACGTGGAATGTTTTTTCAAGCCAGGGCGTGGCCATGCGCCGGGATGTTTATGCAATGCTGTGCCAGACTGGATTGTGCTGCCAGGTGTTGAGGTAGGTGATGAAATGAAATATCCATGTCTTGTGCCGAAATCGCTCTGTAAGACAGAGATCCATCTGAGCATGGACAGAGAGGGGACAACAAAATATGGAGATCCGCTGTCGGCGGTGGAGTACGATGGCAAGTGCAATTATCAGGACAGCGCCAAAAGCGTGATGACGTTCGAACGAAAGCTGGTGCAGATCTCCGGCACCGCCCTCTTTCCGGGCGATATCTGCCCGGAGCTGCCGGCGGTCTACGGCGGATCAGCGGAGATATTCGGCATGAAAAGAAGAATCCTGCAGGGGCGGAAAGCCAGAAATCCGGATGGAACGGTTAATTACACGGAGGTACTGCTGATATGATCAAAGTCAACTCAAGAATAAATCTGGATTTTGGGAAGATTCAGGTGCTGACGGATGCACAGATCAAAGCAATGGAGATGACTGCAGAGGCGTTGCATACAGAAGTGGTGCAGGCACAGGTAATTCCGAGGGATACAGGAAATCTGCAGAATGAAAGCATGTTTTTGGATTGTACGCAAAGCCATCAGGGAGTTGTAACGCTTGCATCTACAGCGCCATATGCTAGACGTTTGTATTTTCACCCGGAATATCATTTCAATAAAGATGAAAATCCGAATGCCCGCGGTGAATGGTATGAAGATTGGCTTCCGGGCGGAAAGAATGCTGATTTTTGCGCAGAAGCGTTTAAAAGGCTATACAGGAGGTGCGCGCGGTTATGATATTAGCGGATATATGTGATTTTGCGGAATCTCTTGCGATTGCAGATCATGTATACATGGGAGATCTGCCGGACAAGGAAGAAAAATCTATTGGCGTTTATAACAGCAAGCACCAGCAGGCGTATCACACTGCGCTGGGCGGTGTCGCTGGATATGGACAGAAATATGTTACCTTCCTCGTTCACTGGAATAAATCTCTGCGGGAGACGGAAAAGGCAGCTACGGCCTTATTTGACAGCCTCTGTGAAGTGCGGAGCAGTAAAATCAATCAGGAAACCATACAATTTATTCAGCCGCTGTATGATCTGCAGGACATCGGAAAAGACGATAACGGTATCTGCGAAATGGTCATCGAAGCGGCTGTGATTTATAAGAAAGGATAAGAGACAATGGCAAAAACAACGAATGTATATCCGGTTCTGGATAACAAGTTTAAGGTTGGCGCCGCAAAAGAGAACGCAACCATAATTGCCGATATGGAGCAGTTTTCTGTGTCCGTATCAAACGGTGTGGAAACATGGACTCCAATGGATACAGAAGGATGGCAGCGGGCGTTGATGACCGCAAAAGCGATGACCATTTCCTTGACCGGAAAGAGAAACATCGGAGATACAGGAAATGATTTTGTGGCCGATAAACTGTTCAAAAATGGACATGAAGCCGAAGGATATTTCGAGTGGGAATTCCCGGACGGAACTTCGGTTGCATGGAACAGCGCGATTTTTGACGTCAAAAATATGGGCGGTGGTGACTCTACCAATGTAGCACCGCTGGAATTTGACGTTATCAGCAACGGAAAACCAACGGTAACACCGGCATTATAAGGAGGAGAACGATGAGTAAAGTTGTAAATATCACAGATAAATTAAATTTTGAGGAAAATCCGGCCCTGCAGATCGGAGATATGACAGTTGAAGTGCATGCGGACGCAGAAACGGTTCTGCGCCTGATGGGTACTTTTAAGGGGAAAGACGAAGTGGATATCAATACCGTGACAGAGATGATGGGGCTTCTCTTCGATCCGGAGGCGGTGCAGCAGCTGTGCGCGATGAGGAGAGACGGGAAAAAACTTTCAGCTCGATCGCTGATGGTAATCGTCCAGGAAGGTATGAATCTGGTTATCGGAGATGATTCCCAGGGGGGAGCAGTGACCCGTACTATGACCTGATCGATGATTTTGACTTGATTGTATCATCGTTTCAGTCACAGTACGGGATTCGATTATCAAAAGAGTTGCCACAGGGCATGAAATGGGATGAGTTCAGAGATCTTCTGATCGGCATCGGGCCGGATACTGCACTTGGCCGCGTGGTGGAAATCCGGTCTGAAAATTCGAAAGAAATCCTGGAGAACTTCACGCCGGAGCAGCACCGCATCCGGAATGAATGGAGAATCAAACATATCCAGGATCTTGCGAAAACGGTATCCAAAGAAGAGATGGATACTGCGATGAATGGATTTAAAGGCATGTTCCTCAGTATGGCAGGGCTACATGCCATTTAGGTAAGAAGCAAAAAAATGACAGGAGGAAAAAACTATTGAAAAAAGAAAAATAAAATGTCCTTACTGCGGGCATGAGCAGAAGGTACAGTGTGTTCCGGATGCAATATGCCGGGGCGTTTTTATCAAGTGCCAGGCGCGGCACTGCAAGAAAGAATTTGAAATAAAAATCAACCAGGACAAGTAGTGCCACTGTGCCGATGTCCTCGAGAAGAGGCAGGTGGTATAGATGGCAACTACAATTGGCGAGATCGGTCTGGATCTTGTCGTAAATCATAATCAGTTTAAAAGCCAAATGGCCGGGATCACCGGACTGGCAAAAAAAGCCGGGGCGACTCTTGCAGCCGCTTTCGGCGTAAAAAAATTAATTGATTTTTCCAAGTCCTGTATTGAGCTGGGTTCCGACCTGGCTGAGGTGCAGAACGTGGTTGATGTTACCTTCCCGTCTATGGCGGAGCAGGTAGATAAATTCGCAAAATCGGCTGCCGGAAGCTTTGGTCTGTCAGAGACAATGGCCAAGAAGTACACGGGTACTTTCGGGGCGATGGCAAAAGCATTTGGCTTTTCCGAGAAGCAGGCGCTGGATATGGGTGCCACACTGACCGGTCTGGCCGGAGATGTGGCATCGTTCTACAATCTCAGTCAGGACGAAGCCTACACAAAAATTAAGTCCGTCTTTACAGGCGAAACAGAGTCCTTAAAAGATCTTGGCGTTGTCATGACCCAGACAGCGCTGGATTCTTATGCGTTGGCCAATGGCTTCGGCAAAACGACAGATCAGATGTCAGAAGCCGAAAAGGTAGCACTACGGTATTCCTTTGTCCAGAAACAGCTGGAGGCGGCAACCGGGGATTTTTCACGGACGTCCGAATCCTGGGCGAACCAGGTTCGAATCCTGTCCCTGCAGTTCCAGTCCTTAAAAGCAAGTATTGGTCAGGGACTGATCAATATTTTTCTGCCGGTTCTGCGCATGATCAATGCGCTAATTGGTCGGCTGGTCACGCTTGCTGATGCTTTCAAGAGCTTCACGGAGCTGATAACTGGGAATAAGTCATCTGGGCAGTCAGGTGTCGGAGCAGTTGGAGCGGATGCTGCCAGTGCGGCTGCCGGTCTGACGGATGCTTCGAGTGCTGCGGATCAGCTTGCAGACAGCACTTCCGGCGTGGGAGATGCAGCAAAGCAGGCAGCTAAAGATATGAAATCCCTGATGGGATTCGACAAAATCAATAAAGTCAGCAAAGACAGCAGTACTTCTGATTCACAGAATTCATCTGTTCCGAACAATGTTGCTGGCAGTATTGATTTTGGCTCACTTGCCAGCGGGGAGACAGTGATTGATGACGTAAACAAAAAGTTTGCGGACCTGTTTGGGAACATCACAAAACTGTCAGAACCTGCGCTGCGGTCGGTTAAGCGGCTCTGGAATGAGGGACTTGCAAGACTCGGAAACTTTTCCAGTCAGTCGTTGAAAGATTTTTACCAGCACTTTCTCGTTCCGGTCGGAAAATGGACACTGGGAACGGGAATCCCGCGGTTCGTCGATGCCCTGAATGATGGGCTGATGAAAACCGATTTTCCCAAAATCAACGGTGCGCTGAACGATCTTTGGGATGCGCTGGCCCCGTTCACAATCAATGTTGGCGAGGGGCTTCTGTGGTTCTGGGAGCAGGTTCTAGTGCCACTTGGAACATGGACGGCAAATGAGATTGTGCCGAGATTCCTGGAGACGCTGTCCCTTGCAATACAGCTTCTAAATGCTGTCCTGGTGGCGTTGCAGCCGCTGTTTGAGTGGTTTTGGGAGAATGTGTTGCAGCCTATAGCACAATGGACGGGTGGCGCTTTCCTGACTCTGTGGGACGGAATTAATAAAGGATTACAGGTCTTTTCGGACTGGTGTGCAAAAAATCCAGGCATTATTCAGTCTATGACTGTTGCAATCGGGATGTTCTTTGGAGCATGGAAGGTAATCGAGTTATTATCTTTCATTCAGCAGGCAGGTGGCGTAGTTGGTGCGCTTAAACTCATTGAAACTGCGCTGCTTGGAGCAAAACTTGCAAAAATAAAAGATGCGGCTGAAACGGCAATCCTTACGGGGATGTATGCCAAAGATTTTGTCGTTGGAATTGGTCAGAGCATTGTTGCAATTGGGAAGCAGGCACTTGCCTGGATAACAAATACGGCGGCACAAATCGCAATGACAGCCGCAACTGTGGCTTGGAATGCAATTTGTGCAATTGCTACGGCCGCAACAACAGCGTTTGGCGCAGCAGTTGCATTTTTAACATCACCGATAGGTTTGGCGTGTTTAGCAATTGCTGCTTTGGTGGCTGGCGGAGTGCTTTTATGGAAGAATTGGGACACAGTCAAAGAAAAATGTGGCCAGCTACATGATTGGATTGTGTCAAAATTCAGCGCATTAAAAGATTGGATGAAATCAAAGTTTGAAACAGATTGGACAGAAAGATTCGGGGTGCTTGGAAATGTGCTGAATTGGTTCTGCGATATAGCTTCCGGGAAAATAGAGACTGTGAAGAATATTTTCCAGGGGCTGACCTCTTTTCTGAAGAATATCTTTGCAGGAAAGTTTTCAGATGCGTTAAAAATTCCAGTAAATGGTTTAATCGGCATGCTGAACCGTATGCTGACTGCGATTGAGAAGACAGTAAACTTTGCGTCAAATGCTCTGAACAAGCTGAACGTCAAAATCCCAAGCTGGGTGCCGGGAGTTGGCGGCAAGAAGCTGGGCTTTCAGATTCCGACAGCATCCATCGCCAGAATCCCGTATCTGGCAGACGGAGGCTATGTGGCACGGAATACGCCGCGCCTTGCTGTAATAGGAGATAACAAGCGTTATGGAGAGATTGTAGCGCCAGAGGATAAACTGCAGAAGATGGTGGATTTGGCAGTAAGCAAAGCCAGCGGCGGCAGTGTAACGAAAGCAGAACTGGAAAGCATCGTAAATTCCGCCGTGCTTCGGATTGTTGCAGCGTTGTCTGCGCTTGGTTTCAGCATCGATGGAGAAACGCTCGCCAAAGCGCAACAGAAGGTGCAGCAGGAGATGGATCGGAGATATAACACGGTACAGATTAATTAGGAGGAGACACATGTTACTGAGGGCAGGAAAAACAAACCTTCCTGCCCCGACCTCGATGACGGTGAATGATGAAATTATCTGGTCTGAGGACACGGGGCGGACGCTGAACGGAACCATGGTAGGAGAAGCTATTACCGAGAAAAAAACAATCGGCCTGAAATGGGAATGGCTGACAGAAGATGAGGTAAAATTGCTGAAAAACAGCCTGGTAATTGGTTTCTTTCCACTTACGTTCCACGATGCGGGAAAGGATCACACCTTGACAACGTACCGCGGTACACTGTCCAAGGAGCATGCAGGGGAGATCTCCGGTGTGTATTACTATAAAAGCGTCAGCGTTGATATTGTACAGAGGTAACTATGATCAAAACAAGTAAAGAATGCAGAAAAAAGCTGCAAAGCGAAAACCGCTATCTGGAAGTTGCGGATAAAATCATATTGGCCGATGGAACAGAGTTGCAGCTTGATAATGGGAAGATATTGTCCTACAGCATCGCGGATGCAACTTCGGGAACGAACAGTTTTGACATCGGCGCTGCCATTATCGGCAAATGGACGGCTACGCTGAATAATCAGGACGGGCAGTACGACAGCATGACGCTGGAAGGGGCATCGGTTGCTGCCATTGTCTCGATCGACCTGGAGGAGGGGCCGGAGCTGCTGCGAAAGGGCACGTATACGATATCCAATGCAACGCGCCAGGGAGCAGGCTTGCGGCTGGAAGCTTATGATAATATGGCTCGTTTCGACAAAAAGTATGACAGTACCCTTACCTATCCGGCAACAATCCGGCAGATCGTGCAGGATGCCTGCCGGAGCTGCGGCGTCATTCTTGCATCCAAGAGATGGGATAACGATAACTACATCGTAGGCACGCGGCCGGAAAGCGACGCTCTGACATACCGTGATGTGATTTCCATGGCAGCGCAGATCTGCTGCAAATATGCACGGTGCAATGCAGACGGCGAGCTGGAATTGTCTTGGTATGGCGAAAATCTCGAAGAGCAGGTGCTTCTGGATGAGAATGATGAGCCGATTTTGATGGATGCCGATGATAAAATTTTTTTATGGGACACGGTATCCAGAGAAGAAATGCTGAACAGCACTATCGAGGACGATGTCTATTACTGCCATCAGATCCCGGAAAAATACAGCCTGACAGCCGGAGAACAGGATATTAAGATCACCGGCGCAGGTGTGTTGTATGATCAGACAACGTATCTGTGCGGAGATACGGACTACAGCCTTGTGATTGAGGATAATGACCTGATTCAGAGCGAGGAGCAGGCGAAAGAGGTTGCAGCTTATCTGTACAGCAAATTATATGATATGCAGTTTCGAACTATCTCTTCGAGCATTCCGAGCGATCCATCCATTGAAGCCGGAGATGCTGCCTGCGTGACAACCAGAAAAGGTGAAAAGTATTATACCTATGTTACGAATACCACCTTCGCGGTCGGTGCGGCGCAGAGTATTTCATGCGGGGCTGAGACGCCGGAAAAGAACCGGAGCGATCAGTTTTCGGCAGTGACCAAGGCGTATATCAAATCACAGAATTATACAGATCGGGAGATTTCGGATTATGACAAGATGGAAAAACAGCTCTGGAATCTGATGACAACGGCATTCGGTGCATATCAGACGGAGGAAGTGCAAGCAGACGGCAGTAAGATCTTCTATATGCACAACAAACCGAGGTTGGAAGAATCATCGACGATCTGGAAACGGACCATTGATGCAATCGCCGTTTCGACGGATGGTGGAAAGACCTGGAATGCCGGCGTGGACAAGAACGGAAACGCAGTGCTGAATATCCTTTCTGTCATCGGCCTTAATTTCGACTGGATCAAAGGCGGAACGGCTGTTTTCGGCGGTAAAGATAACGGAAACGGCAGTGTTAAGGTGCTGGATCAGAACGGAAACATAATTTGCCAAATGGATAACAACGGAGCTGCGATCAACGGAAGGGTGACCAGTAAAAATGAAGTAGATGGATTTTCAGTTTCTCTTGAAAATGGAAAGATGGTCGTGACAGACAAGCAGGGAGCACGGATCTGTGAAATTTATCTGATGCAGATGATCGAGAGCGATGGCAGACATTGGATTGCTACAATCAGCGGCAATGGGCAGAACCAGGCATATATCACACTGGATGGTAAGAATGGAGAAATCGCGGTCCAGGCGGATAAGTTCCGCATGGGATCATCAGCAGGAGTGTCTGGAAAAGTTGTGTTTTCGAATGGAACGTTCCTGACGCTCAAAAACGGAATCGTAATCGGTGGAAATTCGCAGAACGGCAGTTTTTGACAGACAAAGGAGAAGATCATGGCAGTAATCAGCAGTAATGCATACCTTACGGTAGCGCAGATGACAGGCAATGCGCAGTACATACTTAATTATCTGATGGCGCGGGGCTGGACCAAGGAAGCTGTGTGTGCGATGATTGGGAATATGCAATCAGAGTCCACAATTAACCCCGGTATCTGGCAGAACCTGGATAGCAGCCGCGTTGACCTTGGATATGGACTTGTCCAATGGACACCATCAACCAAATATACCAGTTGGGCAACAGGAAGGGGCTATGCGATCGGAAACATTGATGGACAGCTGGAGCGTATTATCTACGAAAAAAATAATGCTATTCAGTGGCAGCAGGTAACAACGTCGATGACATTCGCCCAGTTTGCGGCGTCAACAGCATCGGTAGAGACTCTGGCTGAGCTGTTTGAGCTGAATTATGAACAGCATGCGGGCAGTGCGCAGCCGGCAAGAAAAACGCAGGCAAGATACTGGTATGATCATCTTTCGGGAAGCTCTTTGGATGGATCAGCAGAAGTGATTGAAAAGGTCTGCAGCTGGGAAATCGCGATTGCAAACGATGACTCACATGGATATGACCAGGCAAACAGAGAGGGGCCAGATTATGACTGCAGTTCTTTCCAATATTATGGGTGGAAACAGGGCGGAGTAGACATGATTACAAGTCGTGGATATTCTGGGACAACAAGCACAATGCTGTCTGATTTTACGGCCAATGGTTTTTCGGATGTAATTGAATCGGTTGATTTGAGCAGCGGAAACGGTTTGAAAAGAGGAGACGTCCTGCTTTGCAGCGGGTATCATACGGCAATGTATATTGGAAACGGTCAGATTGTGCATGCATCAATCAATGAGCATGGAGAGGTAGTGGGAGGCACGACAGGAGACCAAACTGGAACAGAAATATGCGTCAGAAGTTATTATAACTACAATCCGCCTTGGAATCATGTATTACGTTATAAATCTGGAGGAGGAGAACCGGCTTCTGACATTTATATAGTAAATTTTATACCAGCATGAGGAGGAAAATATGGGACGACATCTTTATGATCTGACAGAAACAGAAACGATTGAAAATGATGAACTTTTTCTTTTAAGCCCACCGGATAAGGACGGAAAAAACAAAAAAGTAAAGTGGGATACGGTCAAGAAATTATTGACGGGCATTATGGTCGATTTGTTCTATCCGGTTGGAAGTATCTATATTACAACGAATGAGACAAATCCGGGGATAACATTGGGAAAAGGGACCTGGGAAACATATGCAGCCGGCCGCTTCCTGGTTGGAGCAGATGCAAATGACAGCGATTTTCAGAAGGCCGGAAAAACTGGTGGAGCAAAAGAAATTGATCTTAAGCACAAGCATCTGCAAACGGTAGGCGTGGACTCCAGAAGCATGTATATGGATTCGACAAAAAAGGATGTAGGAGATGCAACATCCGGAAAAAACGGTTCTGCAGTAGTTCTCAATACGGATCATGTCCAATGGAATCTTCCTACATCCACAAATGGATCAGCAAGATATAATTATACGTCCGACTCTATGGAAAATAAGAGCATTCTGCCGCCATATGTTGTGTGTTATATCTGGACACGTACGGCTTAAGGAGCTTGGGAAAGGAGTATCGCATGAGAAGTTTAAATTTTCTGGTATCTGGCCAGAAGCTGGAAGCAACTGGTGATTTTTCTGATCTCGTACCAGGATCGTGTAACTACATACGATGTGAGTTTGATTTTGACGCAGAATGGAATGATATGGTAAAAGTGGCAGAATTTCGAAGAATCAATTTGCCGCATGCAGAGTGCTGGCCTGCGATAGTAAAAAATAACAGTTGCATGATACCGAAAGAAGTGCTGTCCGGAAAAAGATGGTATATCAACGTGATTGGACAGAGCAGAGATGGAAGAAGGATTCCAACAGGCCGCGTGGAGGTGAGACAGGATGGGTAAAACAACAGACGAATTATTTGCAGAAGCAACAGAAGCGGACTACGAGACGGTAGCGCCTGTGGTACTGGCAGCTTCAGACACAGAAGAGGAATTTCAGTTCCGGATCGATGAGCATCTTCGAACAATTGCAATTCCGGAAAAAGGTGTTGTCGCCGGCGTCGAGGGAGATTTGAATGTCAATATTGCACGGTTCACGATGGTGCGGTACTACCATGGGCGGGACCTTTCAAAACTGTCCATTCGAATCAATTACAGAAATGCCAATGGTCAGGTTAATTATTATAACGTCAGTGATGCCGCAGTGTCTGGAGACAGCATTGTATTTTCATGGGAATACGCCGCAGATGTGACCCAGTACAAAGGAAATGTGCAGTTTGTTGTATATTTGTTCTCTGCCACAAATGCAGTGCTGAAACAGCGCTTCTTTACCACACTTGGCACGCTGGAAGTTCTCGAAGGGTTAGAGGTGGATTCTTCTATTCCGGTGAGTGAGCAGACGGATATTCTACTGCATCTGAAAAAAGATCTGTCTGCATACGCAGAGGAAGTCAAGAAGAGTCTGCCTGCCGATTACACAGCGCTGACCGAAACTGTAGATAAAATCAAAAAATCTATGTCGGCAAAAGGTACAGGCGGCCTGTATACATGGAAAAGCAGAGACGATATTAGTAGTGAATTGAAATATGATGACTATGATAATGTTATATGGAATTTTAAGAGAACAGATGGAAACCTTGGAGCATGGGTAAGCCTTACGGATGCACAGAGTATTGTAAACAAAAAATATAAAGTGGCGATATACAATCCAAATAAGTTTTTTGTAAATGTAAATTTATATTTGACAAGAGACTGTGGTAATTGGACTACGCCGGATTGGGCGAGATGGATTGCGACAGTTATGATACAGCCACAAGAACGGAAAACAGTTACAGTAGATGGAGCGCTTTATGCTGATATAACAGAAGCTTCAATAAAAAACGTTGCATCATTAGCACTTCAGATTGTGTCAACTACAGATATTGGAGCAGAAACGCAATTAATATTTTGGAATTTTGAAGATACGACATATAATGGAAGAAATGTGCAACTGAATGCAGTAAATGCAGTAAATGCAGAAAATGCAGTAAATGCAGAAAATGCAGTAAATGCAGAAAATGCAGTAAATGCAGTAAATGCAGAAAATGCAGTAAATGCAGTAAATGCCGGAGCAATATACGTATCAGATGCAGAAAATGCCGTTGTCAGAAATGATGATGATAAAAAATTTACTGTGACAGCAGAAGATTATGGTTTTATTCATGTGCATAAAAACGAGGGCGAATATAGCACAAAATATCAAGGTATATACCTGAAGGTACCGTTTAAGAGCATAGAAGCATTGGATGGAATATGGACCTTCACAATTCAGGCCCAAAACGGAAGTCTGTATCCAGGTGATAGTGCGCACATCTTGCCGGAAGTTATGGACTGGGGAACTAATATTGGAACATTACATAGTGGCGACAATATGAAAACCATTTTTGAAAATTCTACAGCCAGTGAGTATGTTGATAAAGTGAAAAGAAATGGCTTTTTCTACATAAAATTTCTTGCTTATTCAGAAGATACGAAAGAAGTTGATTTTTCTGTACGATTGATTGCTGAAAGAAAAATAAAACCGTTAATATTAGCGCATACAGCAGAGACCGCGCATACAGCAGAGACCGCAGGTTTTCGCTATCCGGATGAAAAAAGGGTTCATACATTCGTTTCGTATGGAGAATATTCTTCGTGGAAGCGGGATGGAGAAAAATATGTGCTTAGTATCGGAAAGTATGATACTTCATTGAGTCAAAAACAGGTTAATCATGTATGGGCGCTGGATATTAAGGAGTTATTTGGTAAAAAAACGAAAATTAGAGTACAAATTCATAATACCAATTATTCAGGAAATCTCTCGACATCATGGGTGTTCACTAACTTCCATATAAGCAAAAACCCGTATTCATGGGGAGTTAACAATATAAAAACATTAAGTGGGCTTGATGTTGGAGCAGTTGACAGTGAAATAGAAATTGACTTGGATGATCTTGAAATCGACAGCAGCACATATGATTCAATATATTTTCTAATGGCAGCGTTTGACTACCATACTACGGAATATGCATATAATCCTGCAACAACAATTACCATAACACCGTATATTATTGACCAAAATAACAAAGTAATAGCAACGGACATGGATGGATTCAACACATCCGATTATTACACTAAGTCGGAAGTTGATGAAAAATTGGGAACCAGCGGAAAGTATATAACTTGCTGGGGGGATTCGCTTACGGCTGGAGGAGGATGGACAACAACACTTGGAAATCTTGCCGGCATGCCAGTGTATAATGGAGGTACAGGTGGTGAATCAGCCAGAACTATAGTGGCAAGGCAGGGAGCGGATGTCATGGAAGTGGATAATCTGACTATTCCTGCAGATACAACAGCTGTTACGATTGCAACAATGGCGTCAGATGGTGGAATAAAAACACAGGAAGGCTACAAAGTAACGCCGTTACTTCAGGGAGGTGCACATGTGAATCCATGCTATGTGGGAAATATTAAAGGTACGATGAGATGGACAGGTTCCTCGTACGCAGACAGAACAGGAACGTGGACATGGACAAGATCTGAAGCAGGAGAGAGCGTTGTCATTGATAGGCCTACAGCTATCCGTACAGACTTTGATATACACAGAAATGCGCCACATCTTGCGATTATTTATATCGGTCAGAATGGTGGATATAATGATCTGGATGATCTGGTAAGGCAGCACCGACTTATGATCGAGCACGCGAATGCGCAGCATACAATCATATTGGGATTTTCGAGCGGAACCGCTGCAGGAAGATCAGCGTATGAAAGCCGCATGAAAAAAGAATTTGGAAGATATTTTGTGAGCCTGCGCGAATATCTTGCACATCCAATCTACAATGGGACAGAAATGGTATCTTGTTGGGGCTTGGCTGATCAGGGGCTGGAACCTGGTACAAAAGAATATAATGGAACAACTTATGATGCTTTGACTGAAATAGCATCAGGAACAGTACCACATCAGATTTTGGCAGATTCGGTACATTACACAAATGGAACGAAAACGGTGATCGGAAATATGTTATACAAGAAATGTTGCGAGTTGAATATTTTTTGAGAAATCCTTATTCAATGTGTGGTATAATTTCCGTATCAAAAGTACGGGAGGAAAGGTAAATGAGTTGGAAAGAATGGAAACATGATTTAGATGAGGCAAACAAGGCGTATGATTCTGGAAGGATTGAAAGAGAAGTATATGAAACAAGGATTAAATATGCTTTATGCATGATTTATGAAGGGGGAAATGTTGAAATGGCAGAAGGGATTGCCAAAGCACATGGATATGATATGGAAAAGTTATTAGAGGAACATTAAGATTAATTTTTTACCAACCATCAATACGATGGTTGGTATTTTTAATGGAGAAAAATATGATAGAGATTCGAGCGGGACCGGAAACGGTCCTATTTTTGTACTTAATTATTGGAATTTGAAAAAGGAGAATATAAAAATATGAAAATTATTGATTCTTATAATGCATTAGCCGGTGCAATCGTTGCGGTATTATCGTACATTTTCGGAGCGCATTGGATTCTTTTTGTGATGTTTCTGCTTTTTAACGTTCTCGACTGGATAACCGGTTGGATGAAAAGTCGTATTGCTCACAAAGAAAGTTCCAGTGCCGGCTTAAAAGGGATTCTTAAAAAAATGGGATACTGGATGATGATTGCAGTTGCTTTCGGCTCCAGCGTGGTATTTGTTGAGATCGGCAAGACTATTGGCGTAGATCTCGGCATCACTACATTATTAGGCTGGTTTGTCCTTGCATCTTTACTGGTCAATGAAATTCGGTCAATTATTGAAAATTTCGTGGAAGCTGGATTTAATGTGCCGGTTGTTTTGACAAAAGGGCTGGAAGTCGCAGATAAAGCAATTAATCAGGAACAGGAAAAGAAAACAGAGTGAGGGCGGCTAACAACCGTCATTTCTTTGCGCCGGCGCAATTCGCCTGGCAGAAGGAGAAACAATGAAGATTGATAAATCATACATCAGCAGCCAGAACACCTATCCGTACAACAACCCACAGTGTATTGTTGTACATAACACCGACAATTTTGAGCCAACTGCCAATGCCCGCGCTCATGCCAGAGCACAGCATGACGGGAATTTTTCTGGCATGTCGGCTCATTATTACGTGGATGACAGCGACACTGCCTATCAGGCCGCGCCGCACAACCTCGGATGCTGGCACGTTGGCATCAACTACGGAAACGGCAACCTGTTCGGCTCTTATGGCAACCGGAACAGCATCGGTGTGGAAATGTGCGTGCAGGGCGGATATAACTATGAGAAAGCGTTTCAGAACACCGTGGAGCTTGTACGGCAGCTCATGAAAGAAACAGGCATCCCGGCATCCAAAGTCTATCGACATCTCGATATCTGCAGCAAAAACTGCCCGTCGCAGATCATTGCAAAAGGCGACTGGACGAGATTCAAGAAGCTGATCAGCGGCGGCAGCTCAGAGTCTTCTGGAAACAATACATCCGGCGAGGAGATATATAAGCCAGGAGTTTACAAGGTCAATGACACGGAATTAAACATCCGTATCGCGCCGAATGCAGACAGTAAGATCGTCGGAGTAATCCGGGATCAGGGCAGCTATACTATCACCAAAATCCAGAATGGAAGTTGGGGAAAACTGCTTTCGGGCGCAGGATGGATCAATTGTCATACAAAATACTGTACCTACGGTGGTACAGCATCCGTTCAGAAGCCGACCTCAAAAGCAATCTCGGTTGACGGAGTATGGGGACCTGAACTGACCAGCCGCCTGCAGGAGATCTTCGGAACACCACAGGATGGCAGGATCAGTAATCAGCCAACATCCAATCGGGAATACTGTGTCGGCATTACAGTTGCTGAGTGGTCCACAAAACTGTCCGGCGGATCCGCGCTGATCAGAAAGTTGCAGGAATGGGCAGAAACCACAGCGGACGGCTACATCGGGCCGCAGACCATCCGCGCACTCCAGCGCAAGATCGGCACGCCGGTTGACGGTGTGATCAGTAATCCTTCTGCTATGGTTAAGGCTCTGCAGAAATGGTGCAATAAGCAGTAATCGAAAAAGCCCACGCTGTGCAGAAAAAATAACTGTACAGCGTGGACTTTCAAACCTCATCTTTTTGTCATGAGCGGTGATCCGATCTTTACAAGCCTGACAGCTGCCAATATTGTAGAGGGACAGCTGGATGGAAAAGATCTGAATGTGCCGGTACATTACTATGCAATCCAGGAACTCAACACCGGAGAAGGAACCACGATTCCACAGAAAGCAGCTTCCGCATGGAAAAAATATGAACTGCAGAACCAGGGCCAGGCAGGACAGATCACGACTCCGCAGTCTGACGAAAGCGGAAATAATGGGGTTACAACCGTTGATGGAAACGGAAATGCAGCATCGGATGAAAACAAAACAAATACCCCAGATGATGTTCAGGTTGAGCCGGAACAGGATGGAAACAACACTTTATCATAAGAATACTTTTCAGAACAGTCCGGAAAGCCATCCGGACTGTTCTGAAAAAGAAGGGAAAACAGCATGAAAAAAAAGAAAAAACGAATGCTGTCAATTGCCGGAATGTGCTGCTGCGGTTTTCTTGCAGCAGCCACCGCAATATCGGGATCTTCTGCTTACCAGACGGACCATGATGAAGTAGTAAACATTATCAGGACTGGAAATAACACCATTATTCCGGATGAGGATTTTCCGACACCGACACCGACACCGGTTCCATCCAGCGGATCAGTAGTAAAAAAAGTCAGGGCAAAAAATACAGGAGATGTACCTTGCTATGTCCGGGCATATATTACATGCAGTGAACCTGTAAAAGAGTTCACGGGACTTGATACCACAAACTGGTTTAAGGGAAATGATGGCTATTACTATTACAAAAAAGCTGTTCCGGTTGGAGGAACAACAACTTATCTGTTTACGGGGGTTACTGTTGCAGATGAATATGAGCAGGATAACCTGGAAGTAACAGTTTACGAGGAATCCGTTCAGACAACAGATGGTCAGAAGGAATACACTTCTTATCAGGACGCATGGAAACGGTTTGGAGGAGGTGGCCAGTAATGAAAAGGAAAATTGCAATAGCAGCCGGAATTCTGGTCACGGCAGTAAGTACCATCAGTGGATCATATGCTTACTATCAGGACAGCGTTACCGTTACAAACCACATCAGTACCGGTGATGTAAACATTGGAATCCAGGAATACGAAAAAGATGGTGATACGGAAAAAGTTTATGCAGGACCGAAAGAGGGAATTGTTCTTCCTTCCCAGACCATTTCGAAAATTCCGAGAATCACAAATTACGCAGAAACCTGCTATATCCGGGTGAAAACCACTTATTCCAGAGAGGCATCGGATTCCGTGTCAAACGTTGACACGGAAAAGCCAGAGGAAGATTCCAAAACGGATGCAGACCCGAATGAAACGCCGGAAGCAACAGAAGAGACAGCACAGGAAACGACAGAAAATGCCGAAACGGAAGTAACACCAGCACCGGAAGAGCCAGAAAAACCGGAAATAACGCCTGAACCTACAGAAACACCTTCGGTGGATCAGGATAAGGAAACGCCTGCGGAGTATGTTCTGAGTGATGAAGAACTGGATGGAATTTCCGATGAATGGGTAAAACAGGGTGAGTATTATTACTATACGCAGCCGTTGAAAAACGGAGAATCCGCAGACTTTTTCCAGAACGTAACGATTCCTGCAGCGTGGACATCAAAAGCACAGGACAGGGTTCTTGGACTTACTGTGACCGCAGAAGCGGTGCAGGCAGCAAACTTTACACCGGATTTTAATTCGGAATCCCCATGGGGCGATACGGAAATTGAACAGTGCGTACATGAGACGGATAACAGCATCACAGAAGTGACAAAACAGTATACCGCTATGTCCGTCACTTATGAAGGGGCTGCCAGAAAGCTGGTGGCTGCGCCGGAAGATTTCTTTAGAAATTTACAGACGGCAATGCCTGGCGATACGATCAGTGATAGTTTTCAGCTTTCCAATACGACAGCAACCAGTGCCGAATTTTTCTTCCATACGGAAACGCCTGGAAATTTAACGGATGAAGAACTTGACCTTTTAAAACAGTTTAAATTGACGATCACGCAAAACGGAAAAACCCTGTATAACGGTGATTTGCAGGCTGCATCCCTGAATCAGGAAATCAGTCTTGGAACACTGGAAACAGGGAAAAATTCGCGGGTACAGTTTACGCTGCAGTTACCGGCAGAACTGAAAAATGCATATGCAAAACGGGAAAGCATGGTAAACTGGATTTTCCGTGTACAGGGTGCTGAAGAACCGGGCAAAAACGAACCGTCCCCTGCCATTTCGCAGACTACGGCACCAAAAACCGGTCTTGCAGATCCATACGTTTTTGTTCCTCTTGGAATTGCGGCGGTAACGGCTCTTGGAACCGTGAAACTGTCCCGTA
>OOAH01000210.1_pt1 | contig 71628 bp, 81 predicted proteins | sample 1671801 | NCBI WGS metagenome assembly OOAH01 (sample SAMN06348194, study PRJEB24527) | human gut metagenome | biome: human gut; feature: ankylosing spondylitis patient; material: feces | host: Homo sapiens | place: China | collected 2015-10 | reverse complement strand
CATAGTAGACCACCTCTATACATTTTATTGTTCCTACTGAATTAAAAACAGGTATCTTGTGTAATTTTACGTATCTGCCTTGCTATATCTACTCCATTAATTTCTGGCATTTCAACATCAAGAAATATAATATCATACTTTAAATCATCATTTTCTATATCCTTCAACAATTCCATTCCTGAATTATATGATGTTATATTAATATTTATTTCAGATTCTTCCGAATATACCTCTATATATTTAACAATTCTGTCTATATGCACTTGTTCATCATCGCATACTGCTATCTCTACTGTTTTCATACTAATCCTCATTTCTTTATTTATAAATAAAATGTATCACAATGACTATACACTTTCAATTGAGATGTGTTATTTGGTATTTAATCAGTGCTATTCAGAATAAATTCTGTATCTAAACACCCATATGAACTGTTGGTCGTGGTACTGCTCCATCTGGTGCTTCAACTGGTGAATTTGAGGCTCTTGAGTTAAGGGATGGTGATAAGTCAAGATATTTAGGCAAAGGAGTTACAAAGGCTGTTGATAATATTAATACAATTATCAATGATACACTTGTAGGTCTTGATGCGTCTGATATATATGCTGTTGATGCTGCTATGATAAAGGCTGACGGAACTAAGGATAAATCTAAGCTTGGTGCTAATGCAATACTTGCTGTATCAATCGCCTGCTGTAGAGCTGCAAGCATTGCTCTTGATATTCCTCTTTATAAATTCTTAGGTGGAATTTCAGGCAACAGACTTCCAGTTCCTATGATGAACATTATTAATGGTGGCTGTCACGCTTTATCATCTGGACTTGATGTTCAGGAATTTATGATTATGCCTGTTGGCGCACCTTCATTTAAAGAATGTTTAAGATGGTGCTCAGAAGTATTCCACGCACTTGCTTCTATATTAAAAGAACGCGGACTTGCAACTTCTGTTGGTGATGAAGGTGGTTTTGCTCCTGCATTAAAGTCTGATGAAGAAGCTATCGAAACTATTCTTGAAGCCGTTAAGAAGGCTGGATATGAACCATGCAAAGATTTCAGGATTGCTATGGATGCAGCTTCTTCTGAATGGAAATCTGAAAAAGGAAAAGGTTACTACAAGCTTCCTAAGGCTAGTACAGAATATACTGCTGAACAGCTTATCGAGCATTGGGCAGCTCTCTGCGAAAAATATCCTATCATTTCTATCGAAGATGGTCTTGATGAAGAGGACTGGGAAGGCTGGCAGAAACTTACAACAAGACTTGGCGACAAGGTTCAGCTCGTTGGTGATGACCTTTTCGTAACTAATACTGAAAGACTTTCTAAGGGTATAAGCCTTGGTGCTGGTAATGCTATTCTTATAAAGCTTAACCAGATTGGTTCTGTATCTGAAACACTTGAGGCTATTAAGATGGCTCATAAGGCTGGCTACACAGCTATCAGCTCACACCGTTCAGGTGAAACAGCCGATACAACAATCGCTGACCTTGCAGTAGCTCTTAATACCTGCCAGATAAAGACTGGTGCACCTTCTCGTTCAGAACGTGTTGCTAAGTATAACCAGTTACTTAGAATTGAAGAAGAACTCGGTGACTCAGCCGTATATCCTGGAATTAAAGCATTTAATGTTCATTAATTAAATGTATACATAACAATAAGCTGTAAGTGCTAAGATGATTGGCACTTACAGCTTATATTTTTATTTCTCTCGAATTCTATCGGCACTTTTTTATCGGCACTTTCCTTATTCCATCCCTTCCTCAAGCCACTTAGCAATATTAGAAAAGTCTATAGCAAGGTCACCACCATAGATATTCACTGGAACCGGCTTGTCAAATCCATATATAACAGGATAGTTGTCACCTTCAAAATAATATACAAGTATCTTCGCCTGCACGAAATCCACTATCCAATATTCACGGACACCAGCTTCCATATACTTTGACAGCTTAAGGGCATAGTCCCTTTTCTTAGTAGATGGAGATATTACTTCAAGAACAAAATCCGGTGCTCCATATATTCCAAATCTCTTAATCTTGGAAGTGTCACATATTATGCCAACATCTGGCTCAACCATTGTCTTATTATCGCAGTCAAGCTGTACATCTACCGGTGCAATAAATGGACGGCAGCTTCCGTTATGCTCCATAATATAATTAGCAATCTGACGGTGTATTTCTCCTGCAATTGACTGATGTCCAAATGTAGGCGACAGCATTGTATAGAAATATCCATCAATTAACTCAACTCTCTGATCCTCTGGTAAGGCATAATAATCATCAAGCGTATAACTTCCATTCCTGTCAGTCTTATAAGAAGCAGCAGCCTCGCACACTACAGATTGCTCTGTAAAAATCTGTTCAAGTGCCAGAAGCGTATCATAGCGTGGACTTTCTGTTTCTCCAGAAAATATCTTCTGTATTGTCCCTAAGGGCACTCCCGATAACTCAGCCATCTGTGCATATGTGTAGCCTTTTTCTTTCTTCTTATCCCTCATCTCCTGAATAGTCATATACAGCACCTCCGTATAATAGGTCTAATGTCTATAAGTTACTTTAATTAAAGTATAGGAGGTGAATTTCCATTTGTCAACCGGTATTATATATAATTTTAACCGTTAATATAATAAAATTTCCATTTTTTAACCGTTTATCTTTATTAATTTACCATTTAATCTTTTAACAATTTTATCATTGTATTAAATGCCCATTCCATATGCTATATACTATATAACCTTCTTAATCCACTTACCGCTAAAGTATCTGCTTACAAAGACTATTCCTCTTACTGTCCAGTCTGCGAACATACCATACCACACTGCCATTGGTCCCATATTGAATACCTTAACAAGACCAATACACAATGCAACCCTGCAACACCACATAGTTGTCATTGATGTTATCATTGAGAACTTTACATCTCCTGCCGCTCTCATTCCGTATGCTGGAACGAATGAGAATACCCACGCAATTGGCTTATATATTGTTATCGCACCAACCATCTCTATACACATTCTTGCACTGTCTGTCTCCATTCCACCAAGAACCGTTATAGGACGTACAAGTGCATACACGATAATACAAGATACAATAATTCCTATCTCTGCTATTCCGCACAATTTGACTATGTAATACTTGGCTTCTTCTTTTCTTCCTGCTCCAAGACACTGTCCTACAACAGTCATAAGGCATATACCAACACCTATTCCAAAGACACCATTAACATTTTCTAATATATTAGTCATAGCCTGTGCCGCAATAGCCGCTGTTCCCATAGTTGATACTGTTGACTGGATTGCAAGCTTACCGAACTGGAACATACTGTTCTCAATTCCTGACGGAACACCTATCGCAAGTATCGAGCCTATAAGCTTATAATCAGGTCTTATCTTATGATATTCTGATACTACTATATCTATCTTTGGCTTGGATAATGCAATAAATATAACAACCATACAGAACACTCTTGATACAAGTGTTGATATAGCTGCACCTGCAACTCCCATATTAAATACGAACATAAGAAGTGCATTTCCACATACATTTATTACGTTAGAGATTACTGATACCATCATAGGATATCTTGAATTACCACACGATCTGAATATCGCTGAGCCTGCACTAAACAACGCAAGAAATGGATAACTTAACGCTGTATACAGAAAGTATGTTACTGCATTGCTCATAACCTCAGGTTCTACCTTACCAAATATAAAACTTAAAAGAGGTCTTCTTAATATAAGTCCTGCTATTGTTATGACAACTGCTATTGTGGCAACTGTAAGCACAACCTGTCTTGCCGCCTTATTAGCACCCTCACGGTCTTTCATTCCTATATAATGTGAACATATAATTGCCGCACCTGTAGCCATAGCAGAAAATAACTGTACGATAAGGTTATTAACCGAGTCAACAAGCGATACACCCGATATTGCCTGGCTTCCAAGGTTACTTACCATCATAGTATCCACCATACCCATAAATGAGTTAAGCAGCTGTTCGACAACTATTGGTATAAGAAGTGCAAACAGTGCTTTATTGTGAAACATCAGATTATCCTTATCAATATCAAATAATTTCTTTTTATCTGCTAATAATTTACTCATAAAAATTGACGCTCCATTTCTTAACTAACTTACCTCGTATAAGATAATCAATTAATAAGCGAACGTCAACCTTTATTTACATATTTAACTGCAATATTTACATACTTTAACTACAATATTTGTATATTTAATTATATAATGATGCCGGGGTCAAAAGCCCCGACTTTGATACCTACTAATATCAAATCAGTATACTGCCTATACTGTCATATTATCAGCAAATACAACTCTTATAGTAGTTCCCTTTCCTAATTCACTTTCAAGCTCTATATGTGCATTATGGTGTTTGGCTACTATATGCTTTACAATCGCAAGCCCAAGTCCTGTACCACCAGTAGATTTTGACCTGCTCTTATCAACTCTGTAAAATCTTTCAAATATCCTGTCCTGATGTTCCTTAGGTATTCCTATACCGTTATCCGTTACTTCAAGAACATTTTCAGTCACACCATTATTCTGTCTTGTATACACAGATACCTTAACTTTTCCACCCGGATTATTGTAACGTATCGCATTATCACACAGGTTATATATAAGCTCCTCAAGCATCTGCTTATCAGCAGTAATTTTAACATCACTTCCTGTAACATCAATAATAATACTGTGCTTCTGTGCACTTATCTCAAGCATCTGCACCGTCGACCTGGCTGTTTCATACAGATTAACTGTCTCGAATATTTCTTCTGTCGATATGGCATCAAGCTCTGATATTCTTATAATATCATTGATAAGTGAGAGAAGTCTTTGTGAGCTTTTATGTATTTCACCTGCAAATCTCTTGGCATCATCACCTGCCGCCATACCACTTTCAATAAGCTCAGAATAACCTGATATTGATGTCAGCGGTGTCTTTAATTCGTGCGAAACATTTGCCGTGAATTCCTGCCTCATATTGGCATTGCGCATAATATCCTCATGCTGCCTTTTAATAGTTGTAACAAATGGAACAAGTTCCTTATATACTTTAACCGACTCCGAAGCATCCATATTATTGGCAAGATACTCAATCGGCTCAACAATGCTTTTTGTCAGAAAATGTGAACTTATCATACAGATTATAAAGAGAATTACACATAACACAATTATAACAGGGAGCATACTTGTCATAATACTCGTCATACTGCTTACTTCCCTTGAAACTCTTAGCACATATCCATTATCAAGTGCAACTGCATAATAATAAGAATTCTTATTAAGTGTTACGGACCTTCTTATGTCACATCCATAACCATTCCGTCTAGCCGCAACAACCTCAGGACGTTCGTTATGATTTTCCATTTTATCAATATCAACAAGTGTATCGACTACCGCATAACCCTGTGAATTAATAAATGTTATTCTAAGATTTCCATCGTAATTATCAATTACCTTCTGTTCAACTATATTGTCAGGGTCTGTTACCATTCCCCAGGCATCCGCACCAATAAACACATCTATGTAATTGTGCATATCTTCAAGCACTTCATGCTTTAGTACATTGTAGAACACAGTACACGCTATAGATACAGATGCCACAATAGTAACAAGTGCCATTATCATATACAAAAGATTAATTCTTTTTTTCATTATCTGGCCTCATCATCCATAAAATATCCTACATTACGGACAGTCTTTATATAATTACCAGCCGCACCAAGCTTATGTCTTAATGTCTTGATATGAACATCAAGAGTTCTTGACTCGCCCTCGTAATCTGTACTCCATATTCTGTCCATTATATTATCCCTTGTCAAGACAATTCCACGGTTAAGTGCAAGATATTTTAATAATTCATACTCTTTATAAGTAAGCTCAACAGGTTTATCATCGACATATGCAACTCGTTTTTCATCATCAATAAAAAGACTTCCAATTCCTATAAGCTTCTCTTCATCAGAACTTCCTGTCCTTCTAAGAAGTGCTTTAACTCTTGATATTAATTCCATAATTCCAAATGGTTTGGTTATATAATCATCAGCTCCAAGGTCAAGTCCTTTAACTTTATCAAGCTCTGTTGTCTTAGCTGTAACCATTATAACAGGAACTCTTCTTGTCTCTGGAGTCTGTCTTATCTTTCTTAATATCTCTAATCCATCTTCATCTGGAAGCATAACATCAAGAAGTATCATATCTGGTATTCTGTCTCTCATAAGCTTATGGAATTCTTTGCCGCTTGCACACTCAACAACTGTATGTCCTGCATTCTTTAAAGCAAAGCTTTCAATCTCGCTTATATTTTTATCATCTTCAACAACATATACATATGCCATAATATCCTCGATTTCTGCGACAGATTTCAGCATATTAATACATTTTATCTTTAAAAGATTATACAAAATGTATCCGCTGATATCTACGCTTTACACAAATTTTCTAGTTTCTGGAAGTCTGTATTTTTCCTTGTATTCTTTATATTCTCTTGCAAACTGCTGGTTATCCCTGTTCTTCATTGCATCAAGATATTCGTGTGTATCAAAATTTTCCTTATCTGACTGGATAACATCTACTGCTATATTAGAACAATGGTCTGACACTCTCTCAAGATTATTAAGAATATCTGAATGTGCAAATCCCAGTTCAATAGTACATTTTCCTTCTCTTAATCTTCTTATATGTCTAGCTTTAAGCTCAACTGTTAATGTATCAATAAGTTCTTCTAATGGTTCAACTTTATCTGCTTCTTTAATATTATTAGTCTTAAAGGAATCAAAGGATATATCTACAACCTCTCTTACTGCCGAACATAATATATCTAACTCCGTCTTAGCTTTAGGTGAGAATTCCATCTGCTTATTATGCAATTCTCTTGCAGAGTCGCACAGATTACAGGCGTGGTCTGATATTCTTTCAAAATCGCCTATGCTGTGAAGCATCATATTAAGTGTCTCTGAGTCATCTTTATTAAGTATCTTGGTACTTATCTTCATAATATATGTACCAAGCTCATCTTCATATTTATCAACCCTGCTCTCAAGCTCACCAACATACAATGCCTTATTCTCATCATAATTACCGATAAGTCCAAGTGCTGTAAATAATGACTCCCTTGATATATCAGCCATATTGCCTATAACTGTCTTACAATGTTCAACTGCAAGGCTTGGTGACTCAAGAAATCTGTCATCTAAAAGTGCAAATTCATTAACACTCTGTCTTTCCATAAGTGCCTTTTCCTCATCATCAACCCTTATAGTCATATATGCGAGCTTCTCAAGCACATTTCTTAACGGAAGAAGAAGTGCAGTTGTAATAATATTAAAGGTTGTATGTATTACCGCAATTCCCATCTCATTAGCTGTATCATTCAGAAATGAAAAATGTACAAACATATTAACTGTATAGAACACCGTCATAAATACAACTGTACCTATAACATTAAAGTACAGATGAACTATAGCTGCTCTTTTACCATTCTTGCTTGCACCAATACTTGATAACATAGCTGTTGCACAAGTACCGATATTCTGTCCCATTATTATAGGAAGAACAGTTGAATAGCTTAATATTCCTGTAGAACATAATGCCTGTAATATACCAACTGAAGCTGATGAACTCTGTATTATTGCTGTAAATACAAGTCCTGCAATCATACCAAGTATTGGGTTTTTAAATGTTGTTAATAAAGCCTGAAACTGTGGGACTTCGGCAAGCGGCTCTACAGATGAACTCATAGCTTCCATACCATACATAAGAAGTGCAAATCCAATAAATATCTTAGCTGGATTTTTAAATTTGTCTTTCTTTAGGAATACAAGCATCACAACACCAATAACTGCAAGGATTGGTGAAAATGATGTTGGCTTCAACATTCTTATAAATAAATTATCACTCTCAATACCAGTAAGGCTTAATATCCATGAAGTTATGGTAGTACCTATGTTAGCACCCATTATAATGCCAATTGCCTGTCTTAACTTCATAATACCTGAATTAACAAAACCTACAACCATAACGGTCGTCGCTGATGATGACTGTATAACTGCTGTAACACCAGCTCCTAAAAGAACAGCCTTTATCGGGTTAGAAGTAAGCTTTTCAAGTATATTCTCTAACTTTCCTCCTGATGCTCCCGTTAAGCCTTCACCTAATAAATCCATTCCATAGAGGAATATCGCCAATCCTCCAAGTAATGCTAATACACCAAATATATCCATTTTTCCTCCAAAATTTCTTATAGACTTTACTTTTTGTTTACATTTTGGAGTGTAAAACAGTTATATGAAGCTTATATGAACCTTATGTAAATTCAATGTAAAATGTAAAATTAATGTTAAATAACAATTATTGATTATTATTTATCATCTGGGTGCTGACCTGTTATAGAGAATATAACCCATTCTGATATGTTAGTCGCATGATCCCCTATTCTCTCAAAATATTTAGCAGCCATCAGCAGATCTGATGCCTGCTCACCTGCATTAACATCTTCGTGAATCATAGCTATAAGCTCAGCCTTTACCTTGTTGAATAAATCATCAACAACATCATCGTGTACGATAACCGTCCTTGCCTTATCCATATCCTTGTTAACAAATGCTTCAACACTCTGGACTAGCATTACCATAGTTTCTTTAGCCATCTGCTGTATATGGTCAAGCTTCTTAATATATGATTCTTTAGAAAGTTCTATTGTAATCTCTGAAATATCAGTTGCATGATCCCCTATTCTTTCCATATCTGTAATCATCTTTAATGCTGCTGATATAAGTCGTAAATCCTTTGCAACCGGCTGCTGCTGTAATAATAACTTAAGACATAACTGTTCAATCTCACGTTCCTGATGATCAATCTCCTCGTCATATTCTATTACATTTGAAGCAAGTTCAATATCCTGATTAACAAGTGCCTTTACTGTATCAGATATAGCCTTCTCAATCATGCCACCCATTTCGATTAATTCATTATTAAGTTGTACTAACTGTCTGTCAAATCTATTTCTCATATTAACCTCTTTTCCTGTGCTTCTATTGGCACACGGTCTAACACTCAATTATTTCAATATTGCTGACAGGTTCTATTAAGTTAATATGATGAATTCTCTGGTCATTACAGATTATCTTTTTCTATATATTATAAAACGTCTGTTTAATGCCCTTAACGCACTTCTGAACGCTTTCGCTCTCTTAGGATACTTAAACATCGCTCCAATCTTGTTATACATATAAAAAGAATATACAAGCACTTTGTTAAGCTTTCCTATCTTGTCCTTGGTTGTATATATATATCTTGTTCCACCAACCTTAGGATGATTGCCATCTTTATAATATTTTATAAGGTCGTCCTCTGTCTTTATTGTATCTGGAATAAGTGTATATCCCATACCAACACAATTACTGTTATGGGCATCACTTCCGCCTGTAAGTGCTACCCTGCACCCCTTGGCGAACTTTCTTGCATACTTATTGCTTTTATCACTCTCGCAGGCATTATAACCTTCTACGAAATCAAAATGAACCATATGTGCAATCTGCTTTGACTGATTCCAGTACATAGTAGATGCAAAGCTCATAAATGGTTCTCCATAAGGATGTGCAGGTCCTAATATTCCATCACAACAATGGACAATATATATAAGCTTATCTAAAGTAAGGCCCTTATATCTCATAAGCTCATACACCTCTTTAGGTGTATCCTGTGGAAGAATAACTATAAAATGTCCGAACTCCAGACTATCATATTCTATGCCTCTTAATACCACGAAATCATCATATTTCTTACCATATGAAAGATACGCATCATATCCACCATATGAGTCATGGTCTGTTACAACCATTCCTTTAAAACCTTTGCTCTTAAGTACCTTGATATAATCATCTATCCCAACCTTGGCATCTACTGAACCTTCGGCTGTATGACAGTGCATATCGAATTTAACGTATTCCATATAATAAATACCTCGCATTTATATATCTATATTAATTAATCACATTACAACTAATTAACTTTATTATACTTCTTAAATATTTTAATAACAAGGTACTAAAATATGTAATTATCAGCCAAAACGTCCTGTAATATAATCTTCTGTCTTCTTGTTCTTAGGCATAGAGAATAACTGCTCTGTCTTGTCGTATTCAATCATCTCTCCTAACAGGAAGAAGGCTGTATTATCTGATATTCTTGTCGCCTGCTGCATATTGTGTGTTACCATTATTATTGTATAATCATTCTTTAACTCAATCGCAAGGTCTTCAATTCTTGAAGTTGATATTGGGTCAAGGGCTGATGTCGGCTCATCCATAAGAATAACCTCTGGTTCAACTGCAAGAGTTCTTGCAATACATAATCTCTGCTGCTGTCCACCTGAAAGTCCAAGAGCTGACTTTTTAAGTCTGTCCTTCACCTCGTCCCATATAGCAGCCTGTTTTAAAGCTTTTTCTACTATAATATCAAGTTCTGCTTTCTTGTGCACTCCAAATAACCTTGGTCCGTAAGCTATATTGTCATATATGCTTTTAGGAAATGGATTAGGCTGCTGGAATACCATTCCAACCCTGTGTCTTAATGTTATGTCGTCCATCTCTGTAAATATATTGGCTCCGTCAAGGTATACTTCACCATCAATCTTAACACCCTCAATTAAGTCATTCATTCTGTTAAGTGTCTTTAAAAATGTAGATTTACCACATCCAGATGGTCCGATAAATGCTGTAATCTGATTTTTAGGAATATTCATATTAATATTTTTTAATGCGTGAAAATCTCCATAATGAAGATTAAGATTTTTGATTACAAATTTATCATCACCTGTATAATTACTGCTTCCATTTTCAGAATTCTTATTCATATCTATATTACTCATACTTATCCTCATTTCTACGCTTTCTCACCAGAGTTCTTCTTATTTATCTTATTACTTAACACATTAGCTCCTATGCTGAATGCAAGCACAAGTATAAGAAGTACCGCTGATGCAAGGTTAGCCAGGTCCTGATTTTGTCCATTAACCTGTAAATCCCATATCTGCAATGATAATGTCTCTGCTGAACGAAATGGGTTAAGTGGACAGGTTGATGATGCAAGATTCCAGTTGCCCCATCTTATGTTAGTTCCTGAACCTGTTGTATACAAAAGAACTGCCGCTTCACCAAAGCCTCGCCCTGCTGCAAGTATTACACCTGTCATAATTCTTGGAAGGCAGGCTGGCAGTAATATGTGGAATATTGCCTGCCAGCGTGTTGAACCAAGTCCCATACCCGCTTCAAAATATCCCCTAGGAAGTCCTTTTATGGCATCCTCTGTTGTTGTTGTTATAAGTGGCAGTGTTATGATTGATACGGACAATGCTCCAGCCATAAGGCTTTTATCCAGTCCTATAATTACAAGAAAGATGAGGTAGCCAAATAAACCAACAACAATAGATGGAAGTGACGAAAGTGTCTCTATACATATTCTTATGAACTTTGTAATAAGTCCTCCCTTGGCATATTTTGCAAGATATATTCCAGCAAATGTTCCAATTGGTACTGTTATAAGCAATGACAAGAATACAAGATATATCGTATTAAAAAGCTGGTTGCCTATAGCACCACGCCTTGTAAAGCCGAACATTGAAAGTTTTGCACCCGCAAAGCCCTTAATAATTACATATCCGGCAAATGCAGCAAGAAGTACAAAGAAGAATACGGCTATACAGTAAAATATAACTGTCATTACTCTATCCTGTGCCTTGGCACGTTTTATCCTATTCATATAATCTCCATTTCTGTGCACGCTTCTGCGCACAAATATTCATTTTCACCCTTTATTAACTTTAACAGGTGATTTTAATTAGTCTTTGCACCCTTCTTTTTATTTCCAGATTCTTCTGACTGCTTAGCAGACAGAAAATGTATTAAAAATATGAACAAAAGTGATATAAGGAACAAAAGCAATGCAAGTGTCCACAACGCTGTCTTAGTTTCTCCGCCTTCCATCGCATTTCCCATCTGGGCTGTTATCTCTGTTGTAAGTGATTTGGTTGTTGAGAATATGCTGTCTGGAAGTGCTGTTGTCTGTCCTATTACCATCGCAACTGCTAATGCCTCACCAAACGCTCTCGCAAGACCAAGTATTATGCCTGAGAATATTCCAGAAGCTGAAGCTGGAAGCACTATTTTATATATTGTCTGCCAGCGTGTTGAGCCCATTCCATAAGCACCCATTCTGTAATCTTTAGGAACTGACCTGATTGCATCTGCTGACACACTTGTTATTGTAGGGAATATCATTATTGCAAGCACAATACCTGCCGCTAATATTGAATGTCCTACCTGTCTGTGAAACATATCTCTTATAAATGGCACAAGCACGGTAAGTCCGACCCAGCCATATACTACGGAAGGAATTCCTGCAAATATCTGGATTACAGGGCGGTAAAATTTTTCACCAAATTTAGGCGAAATCTCTGTCATAAATATAGCTGAACCAAGTGCAAATGGTGTTGCAATAAGCAGTGCAAGACCACAGGTGCTTAATGAACCAACTATAAATATAAGTGTACCTACTGAACCGCCGCCTTCCATATTGTCTATAGGTGCCCAGTCAGGTGAAAACAGGAACTCACCGATTGAATGATTGAATTTTAAGAATGTTCCTGAACCCTTGTATACAAGAAATCCACCTATTCCAAGAGTAAGCACTATAACGAAAAGACCACACAGGGTGACGATTGTACGCCACAGGTACTCTTTGGTAAACATACCTCTTTTAATATTCATACTTTCTCCATTCTTAACATATAAAATGTGGCTGTTATATATTCAACGGCGGGGGGATTAATAGCTACGGACGTTGTGCGGAGTGTTATATTACCGCTGGGCACGCTCCCGCTACTTGAAACCGTAGCGGTACTAAGCGGCTAAAGGACAGCCGCTAAGTGCCGACGGTTTCAACAGTACCCAGCTTGCAATATAACACTCCACACAACTGGGTTGCGATTAATCTGCGTTGAATTGTTTATCAGCTTTATGTATCTTCTTTACTCTTTGTTATTTATTCTTCGTTATTTGCTCTTTGTTATTTCTTTTTTACATTTTCATTTTATATGTTATTAATTTCTATGCGTTTAGGCGGGCAGGATACTGCTCGCCTAAATCCTATATTTTTTATGACTATCAATTTTTCTAACATTTATTTTTTATCTTGATTTAATTGTAGTCTTATAATTTTTTGATTGATTTTCTTTCAATCTTTTAATGTTAATTTTGGTTGCTGATGATTTGTAAGATTTTATCTTACTTTTTAATTAAGGGGGTTTTAACAACTATTTTTTAGTGTTCTTTTACTGTCATCTTTGATGATACGCCGTAGCCTAATGATTCCATTTTCTTGCCGTATTCATCTGATGTGATGTAGTCGAGGAACTTCTGGGATACTTCATCTGCGTTGCCCTTTGTGTACATATGCTCGTATGTCCATACTGGGTATTTGCCAGCATATGTATTCTCAAGTGTTGGTTCAACACCATCAATTGATACTGTATCAACGCCTGGGTTGCTTACAAGGTAAGATAAAGCTACATATCCGATAGCACCCTTTGTTGTCTTAACATTCTGTAAAAGTACGCCTGAGTCATCTGTTTCCATTGACTTGTTAGAAGCTTCGCTTGCACCATCTAATGCGTATTTCTTAAATGTTGCTCTTGTACCAGAAGATTCTGGACGAGTGATAAGCACGATTGCTTCATCAGCACCACCAACTTCTTTCCAGTTAGTAATCTTTCCTGTAAAAATATCTGTAAGCTGTGCCTTTGTAAGGTTCTTAACACCACCTGCTGTTACGTCCTTGTTTACGATAGGTGCCATTGTTACTACACATACCTTATGGTCTACAAGTTCTGCTGCCTTAGCTGCATCAAGCTTTTCTGCTGCCTCCACATCAGAGTTACCAATGTTAACTGTTCCCTCTGATACCTGCTTAAGTCCTTCACCAGAACCACCTGCATCGATTGTTATGTTAACATCTGGATATTTTTCATTAAAAAGGTCTGCCGCATCATCAACAAGTGGCTTTAATGCTGATGAACCTGCTGCTGTTATGCTTCCGCTAAGGTTAGAGTCTGCATCTGCTCCATTATCTGCACTGCTGCTTCCACAGCCAACAAGTGCTGTTACCATACATACTGTACTAAGAATTACAGCTGCGCTTTTCTTAAAATTCATCTTTCTCATAAATTTTTTCCTCACTTTTCTTTTAAAGGTCTATGTCTTATCGACAGATAAAAGAATAGCAGTGGTATGTAAAATGCAATACCACTGCTACGAGAAATCTATGTAAAGTCTTTGTTAAATTGTAATTTTACTTAACGCAGCCAATAAGCTCGTTAATGTCTGCTACTCCATTTTTAGCACAATAATCTCTTATTCCGTCCACAACCTTAATTGTTGTAAGAGGGTCATTAAAATTAGCTGTACCAACTGATACCATCGTTGCACCTGCCATAATAAACTCAAGTGCATCATCTGCATTGGCAATTCCGCCCATTCCAATAATAGGAAGTGCTACAGCATTGGCAACCTGATATACCATTCTTACTGCAACAGGCTTTATAGCTGGACCTGAAAGTCCTCCGGTCTTATTGGCAACTGCAAATGTTCTTCTGTTAATATCAATCTTCATTCCTGTTAATGTATTAATAAGGGATACCGCATCAGCACCACCTGCCTCAACAGCCTTAGCCATCTCTGTAATATCTGTCACATTAGGGCTTAACTTCATAATTACAGGCTGCTTGGCAACCTTTTTTACTGCCTTTGTAATACGCTCTGCTGAAGCTGGAACCTGTCCGAAAGCAATACCACCCTCTTTTACATTAGGGCAGGATATGTTAATCTCAAGCATATCAACTGGCTGTTCGCCTAACTTTTCCACAGCATCAACGTAATCTTCTTCTGTCTTTCCACACACATTTACTATTATCTTAGTATCATACTGCTTAAGAAATGGAATATCTCTCTTTACAAATGTATCAAGCCCCGGATTTTGAAGTCCGATTGCATTAATCATTCCACCGTAAGTCTCTGCTATTCTAGGTGTTGGATTGCCCGGCCAAGGTACATTTGCCACACCCTTAGTTGTGACCGCACCTAATTTATTAAGGTCTACATACTCACAATATTCCATACCTGAACCAAATGTTCCTGAGGCAACAGTAACAGGATTATTAAATTCAACTCCCGCAATATTTACTTTCATATTAACGTCTGCCGGATTAATTGGATTTACTCTATTAGCCATTATAACTCTACCTCCTTAACATTGAATACAGGGCCTTCTTTACATACTCTCTTATTCTTAACCTTTGAATGGTCATCAATATCTGTTGACTGACATACGCAGGCAAGGCACGCTCCTATTCCGCAAGCCATTTTTTCCTCTAAGGATACGAAACAGGCGATATTATTGCTTACCGCATATTCCTTTATTGCTCTTAACATTGGTGTAGGGCCGCAGGCAAATATTACATCTGCTGTTAAGTTATTCTCTCTTACTGCATCTAATACATTACCTTTAGTTCCAGCACTTCCGTCCTCTGTTGCAACATATACATCAGCAAACTGCTCAAATTCATCTTTTAAAAACATCTGTGAGTTTCTGTAACCAAGTACAGCCTGCTTCTTACATTCGAGCTGCTTAGCAAGCTCAAGCATTGGAGGAACACCAATTCCACCACCAAAAAGAATTGCCTTTAACTCTGTGTCAGCACAATCATTTCCTGTGACATTCTTTACATATTCCATAATAGACTTAATATCATATCCATTGCCAAGAGGTCCTTGAATATTAACATATTCCCCCTCCTTCATCTTAGAGAACTCCTCTGTCCCCTTTCCAGCAACCCTGTATACAATCCTTAAATTATCTTTATCTATTCTGCATATGCTTATTGGTCTTGGAAGAAGTCTTGCTCCATCGTTAGAATATACCGATATGAACTGTCCCGGTACAGCCTCTCCTGCCATCTTATCTGTCTTTAACCACATTTCATATATGCCTTCGGCTAAACACGAAGTCTTAATTATTAATGCATTTTCTCTGTATGACATATGTATTCTCCATTCTTAATTAATTATTTCAAATCCTTGTATACAACATTTCCATTGCATATAGTATATTTTATTTTACCATAAAGCTTCTGTCCGATAAATGGTGAATTACTAGCTTTCGATACAAAATTCTCTGTAACCTCCCACTCCTCATCTGGATTAAATATAACCAAATCAGCTATCTTTCCAGCCTCAATACAGCCTTTGTCCATTTTGTAAAGCTTTGCTGGATTAACTGTCATCTTAGTGAGCAGTTCCTCAAGTGTTAAATAGCCTTTCTTTACAAGATTAGTAATTCCAAGTGCAAGTGATGTTTCAAGCCCTATCATTCCGCTCGGTGCTGCCTTGAACTCCTTAGCTTTCTCATCCTTGCTATGTGGTGCGTGATCTGTTGCAATTATGTCTATTGTTCCGTCCTTAAGGCCTTCAATTACAGCAAGCCTGTCAGCTTCTGTTCTTATTGGTGGATTAACTCTTGCAAGTGTGCCTTTCTCAAGCACAATGTCTTCTGTAAGCGAAAAATGCTGTGGAGTAGACTCTGCATGTACATCTGCTCCCAGCTTCTTAGCTGTCCTTACAAGCTCTACTGATACCGCTGAGCTTATGTGCTGTATACATATTGTTGCCTTGGTTTCAAGTGCAATCATACAATCCCGTGCTACCATCATATACTCTGAGCAGGCTGGTGCTCCACCTATATTAAGCTTGTCTGATACAACGCCTTTATTAATTCCCTGTTGTTCTATATATGCAGGATTTTCCTCGTGAAAACTTAACGGCATATCAAGCTCTTTAGCTTTCTGCATAGCTTCCTTTACAAGCATTTCACTCTTAAGTGGAATACCATCATCTGTAAATACAAGTGCCCCGCCATTCTTAAGTTCCGTAAAGTCAGTAAGTTCTTCTCCCTTAAAGCCTTTAGATACTGCCGCAGCTGAATATACATTTATCGGCGTAGTTCTTCCCTTTTCTATTACATACTGCAGCGTTTCTTTATTATCTACTATAGGATTAGTATTAGCCATACAAAGAACTGTTGTAAAACCTCCTGCCGCAGCTGCCGCAGCTCCTGTATTAATATCTTCTTTATAAGTAAAACCTGGATCCCTGAAATGAACGTGTGTATCTATAAGACCAGGTGCTACCACAAGACCTTCTGCATCAATTACTTCATCTACAGCTATGTCGGATACAGGCACATCAAATGCTTTTACCTGTATTATACCGCTTATTATTCCATTTTCCACAAGAATATCTGCCTTATATGACATATGTCTTGCTGGATCTATTATATGTCCATTCTTAATTAAAGTTCTCAATATTATCTCCATTCTTTATAAAAGCGGCATTACCAGTCTGTTGCTGAGTGGTACTGCCGCTTATTATAATAATTATTTACTTTCCAAGTGCTCCATTAATATCTGCAATCATATCAAGAGCTGCCTGTCTTGAAGCTTCACCGAAATTCTTAGCTCCAAACTTAGCATACTCATCTTTAGCATATGCAGCTATAATTCCTCTTGAACTATTAACTATCGCGCCAAGTCCGTCTGGGTTAAAGAATGCTGTAAGGTCTTCAGCCTTGCCACCCTGTGCCCCGTAACCAGGAACAAGGATATAAGCCTTTGGCATAACCTTTCTTAATACCTTACCCATCTCTGGATATGTAGCACCAACTACCGCACCTACATTACTATAAGTATCGCCCATACACTGGCTTCCCCATTCATTAACCTTAGCACCTACATGCTCATATAATGGCTTGCCGTCTATAAGCTGATCCTGAAATTCTCCACTTGAAGGATTAGAAGTCTTTACAAGGATAAATATACCTTTGTCTTCCTCATTGCATACCTTAATAAATGGATTAATTCCGTCAGAACCAAGATATGGATTAACTGTTGCAAAATCTTCATCAAATGGTGTTAAAAGCTTAGAACCAACTTTAACCTTTCCAAGATGTGCTACTGCATAAGCCTCAGATGTTGAACCTATATCGCCTCTCTTAACATCACCGATTACAACCATATCCTTCTCGTGACAATAATCAACAGTCTTCTTAAACACCTTAAGTCCTTCAATACCGAACTGCTCATACATAGCAATCTGTGGCTTAACTGCTGGTACAATATCATATATATTATCAATGATTGCCTTATTATACTGCCAGATAGCTTCTGCCGCACCTTCAAGAGTTTCTCCATACTGCTCAAAAGCTTCCTTTTGAACATGCTCTGGAATATACTTCATCATAGGATCTAAGCCTACAACTACAGGTGCATTTGTCTTAACGATTTTGTCAACTAATTTGTTAATCATCTATATTCTCCTTACATATCAATTAATCTATCTTATATTACAACTTTGGAACATCTTTATCAATAATAACTTCTGTTCCGTTGATATTAGAATATACAATCTTACCACCAGCTATTGTATACTTAATCTCACCACTTACCTTCTTGCCGTTAAATGGAGTGTTCTTGCCTCTTGAAGCAAATGTCTTACTGTCTATAACATACTCTGCATCCGGATCAATTATAGTAATATCAGCAGTCTTGCCAACAAGAAGTGTTCCCTTGTCTATACCGATAATCTTAGCAGGTGTATAACTCATCTTATCTGCCATCTCAAGAGGTGTAATAACATTTTTCTTAACAAGATCTGTCATTATAATAGCAACAGCTGTTTCAAGACCTGATATTCCAAATGGTGCTTCTACAAAACCTCTGTCTTTCTCTGTAAGATGATGTGGTGCGTGGTCTGTTGCAATTATGTCTATTGTTCCGTCCTTAAGGCCCTTAATAAGCATATCTTTATCCTTATTAGTTCTTAATGGCGGATTAACCTTGTAGTTAGCATCATCTTCATTAATATCATCTTCTGTAAGTGTTAAATGGTGTGGCGTTACCTCTGCTGTAACATCAAGACCTTCTTTCTTGGCTGCCGCTATCATTCTTACGCTGTCCTCTGTTGAAACATGGCATATATGAAGCTTGGCACCCGTATTCTTAGCAAGGAGTAAATCTCTTGCCACCATAATATCTTCTACAGAATTCATAATTCCGTAAAATCCAAGTTCTCTTGCTTTATTGCCGGCATTCATAACTCCCCTTGCTGCAAGATCCTTATCTTCACAATGTGCAAATACCGGTATTCCTACTTCTGCCGCAAGCCTCATAGCCTGTCTTGCTACTCTAGCATTCATAACAGACTTCCCATCCTCGCTTACTGCTACAGCTCCTTCCTCATAAAGCCTCTCATAATCAGTTATATACTCTCCGTCCTGACCTGCTGTCATAGCTGCTATAGGAAGAATATTAATATCTGTTACTTCTTCTGACTTATTCTTTATGTATTCAACCATCTCAACGCTGTCAATTGCAGGCTTAGTATTAGGCATTGGACACACTGTTGTAAATCCACCTCTTGCCGCAGCTCTTGCACCAGTTCTTATTGTTTCCTTATGTTCAAAGCCTGGTTCTCTGAAATGTACATGTAAATCCACAAGTCCTGGCATAACCATACAGCCCTTAGCATCAATAACTGTATCTGCTGCCTTGTCAATATCCTTTGCCACTTCTGCTATAACCCCATCTTCAACAAGAATATCCCTAATGTCATCAGTGTTACTTGCAGGGTCAATAACTCTTCCGTTCTTAATCAACATTCTCATATATTAATCCTCCCCTTAAAATTTAATCTTTCAAACTCGTAAGCAGGTTCAGGTTTACCATAATAGTATCCCTGTATGAAGTCAACACCCAGCTCTCTTAATATATCCAACTGGCTCTTATCCTCAACACCTTCTACAACTATCTTAGTTCCTATAGTAGCAGACAATTCAACTATAAGCTTAATGAATGCCTGTGCATACTCATCTTCCGTTATATCATCAATAAATGTCTTGTCAACTTTAATAATATCAAAAGGAAGCTGTTTAATGTAGTTAAGTGATGAATATCCTGTACCGAAATCATCAAGAGCTATCTTTGGTCCTAATTCTCTTATGCCATTAATTATATTAAGAACCCTGTCCATATCATTAATAGCAAAGCTCTCTGTAATCTCCAGCACGATATTCCTAGGATTAACTCCTGTCTTCTTAAGCACTTTAGCTACTGTATCTACTATATCTTTCTGAAGAAGCTGGACAACCGACAGATTAACATTGATATGGAAATCCGGCATACCATGTTCATTCCAGTATCTGCACTGTCTGCAGGCTTCCTCAAGAACATAATCACCAATTGAAGTTATAAGTCCAAGATATTCAGCAAGCGGAATAAAATCACCCGGACCCATAAATCCAAGCGACTTACTGTCCCATCTTACCAGTGCTTCGCACGATGCACATTCCTCTGTGTTAATATCAACTACAGGCTGGTAGAATACAACAAATTCATCAATTCCTGTCGCAACAGCCTGCCGCATATTATTTTCAATATCAAGGCGTCTTACAGAATTCTGTTTGTTGCACACATCATAAAAAGAATATCCATTCTTACCATTCTTCTTAGACTCATACATTGCTATATCAGCCATTCTGATAATCTCGTGTACATCTTTGCTGTCATCTGGAAATACCGCAATACCCATACTCATAGTACAGAAATATTCTGTCTCCATAAGATACCACGGTTTGTTAAATATCTCTTTAACCTTATTGGCAATTCTCTCTAATTCAAGGAACATATCAGGCATTACTATGGCAACAAATTCGTCACCACCCATTCTGTAACATCTGCCTCTAAGACCTACTATACTCTGAAGTCCTGCCGCAATCTGCTGTAAAAGAATATCTCCATACTGGTGTCCAAGACCATCATTAATGTGCTTGAAATCATCAAGGTCGATAAACAAAACCGCACCCTTAACACCATCTCTTATAGCTTCGTTAATTATAGTCTTTAAGTCTGACTCACACTTCATACGATTATAAAGACCGGTAAGGAAATCGTTATGTGCCTGAAATTCAATCTTCTGCTGATTCTTTTTCTTCTGTGTTATATCAGAAGCTGTACATACAATCACCTCACTTGCATCTATCCATATAAGCTTGGTAAATCTTACTTCAAACCACAGACCTGACTCAGCATTATACTTCTCCACAGGTCTTATGTATTCTCTTGTATAATCAGAAAAATCATAATATCCATCAATATTATTGCCCTCAGCATTATTGATATATTCTTCAAGTGTCTTCTCTACATCTTCTTCTGCCGGTACAAGAATATCCTGCATACATTCTTTTATTGTATCTTTAATCTCCTTCGACTCAGCCGCCACCTTATTCTCAAACAGAATATTGCCTGTAGCAGTATCACATACAATAATACCTGAACCTATGTTATTAAGAATATCCTTTAAGACTTCATATGATGAGAGCAGTGAATTATTAGTTACTCTCATCTGGGCAATACTCTGAATAATACCTGTAACATCATATATAAAATGCATATTGTCCTCATTATCGGACCATAGCTTTATATTGTTCTTATCATATATGACAAAATGCATAGCATCTATGTCATTAATCCTAATAGGAACGCTTATGCTGTTCTCACCATTCAGTGCCATAACATCGCATTTCTTAGCTTCCTCTATACATTCACCCTCAGATGCAATTACTGTCCATTCATCATCTGAACCCTTCTGAAGCAATGCAATACAATCAGCATTAATGTATGCTATAGTCTTATGTAATATTAGTTCTACTGTATGCTGAAATGTATCTCTTGACTCAAGGCTTTCTATCAATTCTGACAACACTTCAAACTTCTTATTAGTCTCTCCCAAAACTCCTGCCTCCAGAATGTTTTACATAGACTAATTATATAATATTTATACCAGTTTGGGAACTGTTTTTATATATTTTTTAAATTACATACGAAATGAAATGCAATTTTTAATTGTTTTATTAAACTATGCGTGATATTATGAATATTATGTTTTTATGCAGATTTTATAAACTCATTCTGCAAGTGTTTTCCAACTGGTGTATGCAGAACACTTAATTAAAATATTGCAGCACATTACTATGTAAGAACAGGAGAATTTATGGATAATATTTACAAATATAATACTACCCTGAAAGCTTCAGGCAATGATTACAAAAAGATTGTATTCTGGAACAGATTTTTAAGAAACCCTGTCGAACTTATACTTTCGTGGGTTCCTGCCGTTATCTCAATAATTATGCTTGCCTCTGGCAGATACAACACATTTTTATTAATTATATATGCAATATGCTGGTTCTATCCTATATATATATTTGCATTCCAGTTCAAATCAAGCGTTAATTACCACTTGAAGCACAGAGATGCATCAGAAGATGCTCCCTGCACAATAACATTAATGGATAATGCGATACTTGCTGATATTCCAGACCATAATTTAATATATACTTACGAATGGGAACAATTCACAACTGTATATTTCAAATATGGATATTATATGTTGTTTAACGGGAAGCAAATGGTTGTAATGCTTAATAGTAATGATATGCCTGAGAATATCAAGAAGAATGTTGGCGGATTTATTATGGAGCATGTAGATAGAAATAAGTGCAGGATAGTGTACTAGGCTCATACGGACGTTGTGTAGTTTTACTATATTACCGCTGGGCACGCTCTCGCTGCTTGTAACACGTAAGCGGCTAAAATACAGCCGCTAAGTGCCGACGGCTGCAAAAGCACCCAGCTTGCAATATAGTAAAGCTACACAACTGAGTATGGCAGAATGTAAAATGTAATTAGCGAAATTATGCGAATACTAAATAATTATCGTAAAATGTTTATGTTAAAATATTTTAAAAATGTGCTTACCAAATAAAGGGAGACATCGACACGGATTAAATATGTTTAATTATGAGGAAACAGGCAGACTTTAACATCTAAACTTCGTTAAAGTCTGCCTGTTTTTTAGTTGCGGTTTTTATCAACACATTTTGTCCTATAAGTCCCATTTTGGTATATAAGTCTAAGTCTATAAGCAAAAAAGAGCTTTCCTTTAATTGGAAAGCTCTTTTAATAGCTATTTCATAATTTTTTGTTTTATCTTGCCAACCAGCCGCCGTCTACTGCCAGGGTAAAGCCGTTGACGTAGTCTGAGGCTTTAGATGCAAGGTATATTACTGCACCTTCCATATCTTGCGGTGTGCCCCATCTGCCTGCTGGAATTCTGTCAAGAATAGCTTCGCTTCTGTTGGCATCATCTCTTAACTGTGCTGTGTTATTAGTTGCCATATATCCTGGCGCAATTCCATTTACATTAATGTTATACTTTGCCCATTCATTGGCTAACGCTCTTGTTAAGCCTATAATTGCACTCTTGCTTGCTGTGTATGACGGAACTCTTATTCCACCCTGATATGAAAGCATTGAGCATACATTAATTATCTTTCCGCCTTCTCCCTGCTTCATAAGCTGCTTAGCAAATGCCTGACTTAAGAAGAATACCATTTTCTGATTAACCTGAATTACCGAATCCCAATTTTCCTCTGTGAATTCAATTGCATCCTGTCTTTTAATAATTCCCGCATTATTAACAAGAATATCCACTCTGCCATATGTATCAATTGCTGCTTTCATAACTACATCTATTGAAGCCATATCTGAAAGGTCAGCTATAACCTCTGCGAACGCACCACCATCTGCTTCTATCTTATTCTTAGTATCTTCGCAGGAACGTCTTGCAACGCCAAGAACCTTAGCTCCTGCCTGAGCTAAAGCTACTGCCATTCCCTGTCCTAGACCTGTGTTAGCACCTGTGACAACTGCTACTTTTCCGTCAAGTTTAAACAAATCTAATATCATAGTATTCCCTCATTTCTGCACACGCCATTTTAATTAAATCCAATAAGTTTATTCATTACTTTATAACCAGTCTTAGATATTCCTCTGCCGACTTTGCCCGGAAGATTAACTGTATTGCCAAGTATGCTGTATCTTAACTCTTTATAGAGCTTGGAATCTGAATCCTTAACATACTTCCAAAGTTCCTTTTTCTTAACAAGGTTCTCATCTGTGCCTGATATAATCAGGAATATTGATGATACTTCCATCATAATTCTAAGATATGTCACCATATACTTTCTGCATCTTTCATTGACAGGCTTATTGCCAAGATATGAATCTATAAGACGTCTTGTAACTCTTAACTGCTGGTCAATTCTTGAAATCATAACTGTTTCATTAACTGACTGGTCTTCCCTTCCAATAAAATATCTGTAGAAATTAACATTCATATAGTACATTTTCTGAACAACCGGCAATGGCTCAAATACAAATATATTATCTACATAAAATGTATGCTCAGGAAGCTTCAGACCAAATTCCTTTATAAGCTGTGTTCTGTATATTACTGAGTGCATAAGAATATACTGGTCTACCTTGAAGTGTCCCATCTCATCCCATCCAAACATTCTGTCAACTGGAAGTGCATTCTCATAGTGAATGACTTTCTTTCTCTTAGCACCAACCTTTTCATATACATAATTCGCAATAAGCATATCTGGGAGGTCATCTTCCTCAACAAAGCTCTTAAGCTTAGTTAATATCTTCTTATAGCTTTTAACATCAACCCAGTCATCGCTGTCTACAACCTTAAAGAACATCCCTGTGGCATTGGCAAGACCTGTATTAACAGCCTGTCCATGTCCACCATTCTCCTGATGTACAGCCTTGACTATGTTAGGATATTTTGCTTCATATTCCTTGGCAATCTTTAATGTATCATCTTTTGTTGAACCATCATCAACAATTATTATCTCTACATCGTCACCACCTGCAAGGCATGATTTGATACATTTTTCCATATATGCAGCTGAATTATAACATGGAATTGCAAATGATAATAACTTCATATAATATCTCCAATCTCTACATTCTGTCAGGACACTGTATACCTAATAAATCAATACAAGTTTCAAGTATCTCTTTAGTAAGTGTGATTAATGCAATATAGCTTTCCTGCTGTTTCTTATCCTCTTCTGCAAGAATCTTTGTGTTATGATAAAATCCGTTAAATGAGTTAGAAACCTCATATATATACTGGCATATCTTGTGAGGTGCATTATCCTTGTATGCTCCATCTATAACATCTGAGAACTTAATAAGTGCAAGTGATAAAGCCTTCTCTGACTGTTCTTTTGAAGGCAGTATTGTAAGATTACCAACACTTACGCCTGTTTCCTTATACTTTGCAAGAATAGACTTTATTCTTACTATTGTATACAAAATATAAGGACCTGTATTACCTTCAAATGAAGCAAATCTATCTACATCAAATACATAATCTTTAGATGCCTGATTAGATAAATCACCATACTTAAGTGCAGCAAGACCCACAATCTTAGATATATTATCAGCTTCTTCATCCGTCATTGAACGGTTCTCTTTAATCTTATTAAGAATAACTTCATTAATATCAGATATAAGATGTTCAAGACGCATAACACCACCCGAACGTGTCTTAAATGGCTTGCCATCCTTTCCATTCATAGTACCAAAACCAACAAATCTCATATCTGCATCTGGTCTTACAATTCCAGCCTTCTTAGCTGTTCTGAATACCTGAGTAAAATGAAGCTCCTGTCTTTTATCAGCGAGATAAATGTATGTATCCGGCTTATATAACTTCTCTCTCTCAACAATAGTTGCAAGATCTGATGTAGCATAAAGTGCCGCACCGTCTGACTTTCTTACTATGCAAGGAGGAAGTTCCTTAGTATCTGTTGGCTCTGCAATATCTACTACTGTAGCTCCCTGGCTTTCATAGGCAATTCCATCTTCAACCATCTTATCAACCATATCTTTAATATATGGCTGTGCATCACTTTCACCCTTCCATAAGTCAAATGATACATTAAGATTATCATAATTCTTCTTTAAATCCTTCTTGGAAACATTCATAATATGCTTCCATATTGCTGTGCATGCTCTGTCCCCGCTCTGAAGCTTAAGTGTGGATTCGTGTGCTCTCTTAGCGAATTCTTCATCTTCCTTAGACTTAGCACTTGCCGCCGGATATATCTGTTCAAGCTCTGATATCGTAAATGGGGGTTCACTTGGATACTCTCCTGTATACGCCTCATCAAAATATGGAAGTTCAGGCTTTCTGTCCCTTAACTCCTCTATGATAAGACCCATCTGAAGTCCCCAGTCTCCAAGGTGTACATCACCTATTGTCTTGTTGCCTGCGTATCTGTTAATTCTCTTAACACTCTCACCAATTACAGCAGATCTTAAATGTCCTACATGTAATGGCTTAGCTGCATTAGCTCCACCATAATCCACTATTACAGTCTTAGCTTCCTCGCTGTTCTCATATCCGTACTTATCATCTTCTGACATCTTATTAAGATAATCTGAAAGATATCCAGCACTTACCTTTATATTGATAAATCCTGGCTTAACACTTTCAATTGTGTCAAACATACCATTAGATGTAAGCTTTGCAACTATCTCATCCGCAATTACAAATGGAGCTTTTTTATAAGTCTTAGCTGCTGCCATCGCGCCATTGCACTGGAATTCGCATAAGTCAGGTCTGTTAGATATAGTAATTCTTGCGTATTCTTCTGAATATCCACATTCTGCAAATGCTTTCTTAAATTCATCTGTCATAAGTTCAATTATGGTCTTCATTATATTCTCCATTCCTGTTAAATTCTGCTTCATAAAATGTATTATTATAAAGTAACAAGAAAAGAATCCCGAAATCCGAGATTCTTTAATAAAATCATCTATTTAGTATAAAACACTTTCAAGGAAAAGTCCATAGCTCTCAGCTGGAAGTGACATAACAACATCCTTGCCAGCCATAATATTCTCTACATCTTCCACCTTCTTAAGTCCGCTTCCTACATCTAGAAGCATACCAATCATATATCTTGCCATATTATGAAGGAAATCATCTGCTGTTATTCTTATCTCACAACTGTCTCCATCTGTAGTTATCTCTACATCTTCAACTTCCCTTACTGTAGACTTGCTCTTCTTCGCAGTAGTAAATGCTTTAAAATCATGCTTTCCAATCATATAAAAAGCTGCCTGCTTCATAGCCTTAATATCCGGAGTATCAAATGTATGATAAGCATACTTTCTTGTAAATACATTCGCTACATTAGCCATATCTATCTTGTATACATATGTCTTCTCCCTCGCATTAAGCTGGCTATGAAATCTTTCATCTACTAATTCCACGCGACTAACAGCTATATCCCTTGGAAGATATCTGTTAAGGTAATTCTTAACCTCTACAGGCTGGTACTTATCATTAAGCTTGAAATTGGCTGTCTGATTAAGTGCATGAACACCTTTTTCTGTCCTGCATCCAACATATATATCAATATCTTCACCTGTCATCTTCTGAATTATCTCTTTAATCTTACATTCTATAGTGTTAGAATTGGAGTCCTTGCCCATTCTGACCCAGCCGTCATATCTCCCACCATCATATTGAAGTTGTAATCTATAATTGTACATCTATTCTTCCATAACCTTTTCAATTGTATTAACAATCACGTCCATATCAAAAGGCTTCTGTATAAAATCAGCCGCTCCTTTCTTAAGAGCCTCTATCATATTAGCCTTCTGTCCTGCCGCTGTTACCATAATAATCTTGGCATCAGGGTCTATCTCTATAATATCCTTAACTGCATCTATTCCGCCAAGAACCGGCATTGTAATGTCCATAGTTGTTATATCCGGTCTGTATATTCTGAACTTTTCAACGCCTTCTGCTCCGTTAACAGCCTCTGCAACAATCTCGTGTCCAGCCTGTTCAAGCATATTTCTTAAGAACTTTCTTGAAGTCTTAGAATCATCTACTATCAAAATCTTCGCCATAATATTCCTCCGTTCCATATGTCTATAATTAACCACCCGGCTTGTGCAGAAGCATTTAGTATCTGTAATCAACTGCAAATGCAATATATCTATAACAATTCATCAACTAACAAATAATTGACTGATGATTATTAACAACTTCAGCTTCTGTAATACGCCTTAATTATGTACATATATTTTTATACATTAAGCTTAACTTTATCATCTGCAACCATAAGCAGATTAAATCTATGTCCTTTCATATTAAATGTAACTACATACATTCCATTATCCGCTTTAATCTGTGTATCCTGATAAAATACCGGTGGGTGTAAAGACACCTCTATCTCTTCATAACTGAGCTTAGTCGCATATGCACCATTAATAATATTAATAAGCTCGCATATTGCATCATAAGCATCAGCATCAAACTTATTCATATCTTCCTGGGAAAATGTAGATGCAACGCAAAGAAGGTCAGCATCTTCACCTGCTATCCCTAAGAATACATCTATATCTCCGTCCATAATCTGACAGCCAACAAATTTGCCATCAAATTCCTTCTGATATATTATTCTCTCAAGTTCAATCTCAGTGCTCATAAACTGTGTAAATACCTTTAAAACACTCTGCATCTGCTTATTATAATATTCTGTATTCATATCAAGAAATGTTGTAACCATATCATCTATATTACCATCCTTGATAACCTGCAATTCATTGTCAGTAAATACAGATCCAGAATGATTCTTAGCAATATACTTGTTAATCATCTTATCCTGCATACCTCTTCTCCTTGTGCATAACCTTCTATAAATACATTATTCATACAATTTTACTGTAAGATTATTATACATCAAGAAAACATATATTAGCAACATCAATTTTCACTTATAAACACTTATTATCGGATTTTATTTTCACTTATAAATGCTTATCAGTTTAATTGTTTAGACAGTTTATTCAATTTGCCACATTTATCATATACAACTTGTGCATATTTCACATTTAATATCCCAAAGATAATACACTAAAATTGACGCACAAACAACCCCAGCATTAAAATTAATTAATGCCGGGGTTGATTAAATATCTATTATTCTAATCTGTTTATAATAACAGCTTTATATTAAGCGTTCTCTACTGAGTAGTTAGGGGCTTCCTTAGTGATATGAATATCGTGTGGATGACTCTCTCTTAATGCAGCAGATGACATCTTAATAAACTTACCTGTCTCCTGAAGCAATGGAATTGTAGGTGCTCCACAATAACCCATACCTGAACGAAGACCTCCCATAAGCTGGAATATTGTATCTTCAACAAGTCCCTTATATGCAACACGTCCTTCAACACCTTCTGGAACAAGCTTCTTAGCACCTGTCTGGAAGTATCTGTCCTTGCTTCCATTCTCCATAGCTGCAATAGAACCCATACCTCTATAAACCTTATACTTTCTGCCCTGGAATAACTCAAATGAACCAGGAGCTTCATCACAGCCTGCAAGAAGACTTCCGAGCATACATACACTACCACCGGCAGCAATAGCCTTAACAATATCACCTGAGAACTTGATACCACCATCAGCGATAACTGGAATACCGAACTTCTTAGCTTCTGCATAAGCATCCATAACTGCTGTTACCTGAGGTACACCAATACCAGCAACAACTCTTGTTGTACAGATAGAACCAGGTCCTATACCAACCTTAACTGCATCTACACCAGCTTCGCAAAGTGCCTTAGCAGCTGCACCTGTAGCAATGTTACCAGCGATTACCTGTAAATCAGGGAATGCTGACTTGATATTCTTTAATGTTGTAATAATATTCTTAGAGTGACCATGTGCTGAATCAATTACAATACAGTCAACACTTGCATCAACAAGAGCCTGAACTCTATCCATAACATTGGCTGTAATACCAACTGCAGCACCTGCAAGAAGTCTTCCCTGTGAATCATGTGCAGATGCAGGATACTTAATAGACTTCTCAATATCCTTTATTGTAATAAGCCCTCTTAACTTGAATTCATCATCAACGATTGGAAGCTTTTCTTTTCTTGCCTTGCCAAGGATCTTCTTAGCTTCTTCAAGAGTAATTCCAACTGGAGCTGTTACAAGATTCTCGCTTGTCATACATTCCTTAATTGGTCTTGAGAAATCTTCTTCAAATTTAAGATCTCTGTTAGTAATAATACCAACAAGCTTTCTATCATCATCTGTGATAGGAACACCAGAAATTCTGAACTTACCCATAAGTTCGTTAGCTTCCTGTAATGTATTATCTGGATGTAAGAAAAATGGATCTGTAATTACTCCATTCTCTGATCTTTTTACCTTATCAACTTCCTCTGCCTGCTGCTCAACTGACATATTCTTGTGGATAATACCTATACCACCCTGTCTTGCCATAGCGATTGCCATTCTATGTTCAGTAACTGTGTCCATACCTGCACTCATCAAAGGAATATTAAGCTTAATATTCTTTGTAAGATTAGTTGTTAAATCGATCATATTAGGTGTTACTTCTGAATACTGTGGAACTAATAACACATCGTCAAATGTAATGCCCTCACCAATAATTGTACCCATTTTCCTTTGTCCTCGCTTTCCTGTGAATAAAATAATTAAGTTATATGCGCGTAATAACGCAATTCTTGGTACAAAAAAATCCGAATACTTAATTCGGACATTTCTGTGTGGAGAAATCTGATAAACGTTCTATCATATTCCTTTTGTTTATAATATTAGAATTGTATCAGAGCATTTTTTAAAAGTCAATAACTTTAAACACATCTTTTTCAACAACATTTTGTATGCTGTGAAGAATACGTTCATCAGGATATACAAATACCCTGACCAATTCGTTATGTTCATTATAAGCATATATGACAACCGAATCGTGGTTGCTTGCACCAACTGAATAATCATAAGTCTTAACGTCCATATGGTTCATACGGAGTGCATCCTGCGAATCAGCTCTTGCCACAAGCTTTGCTCTTGAAAGTGTATACACACCACATCTTTTTCTTGCTGATTTTGCCATAATCCTGTCAATCGTAAGCGTATCATCCACTATCGAATACTCAAGCTCTGCATTATAATACTGGAATACCAAAAATGTCATCACCGCAAATAATGCAAGCACAATTATTCCAAATGTTCTTGTCTGTGGTATGGTTGTAGCCGCCACAATACAGCCTATTATAAGCAATGCCTTATAAACAACTGCTGTCTTAGGCGGTTTTACCTTTACTATCTGTTCTACTGCTACATCAAACATAAAACTACTCCTATCTTGTAATACTTCCAATTAATCAAAGTAATTAATTTTCTTCTTAGTGCCTGCAGCCGCCTTAACCTTTACATCTGGTATCTCATAGTCTTCTATATCAATTATATCCTTGCTTTCGTCGCACATTATAAGTAATTTAGCAATCATTTTAAGCTTTTCTTTCATTCCGAAGCTTCCGCCAACACTATAAGCTGTACCATTTACTTCATATCTGTTCATTAATGAGAAATATACTGGTCTGTCTTCTTTAGCAACATCTGTATAATCTTTAACATCAATACATAATAAAGCATCTGCTGCTTCCTCTAACTTGTCTGGGTGCTTAGCTATAACAGAACTGCATATTGTTCCAAGCATATCTGTCTGGTTCTGCGCGTATTCATTACCATATACGCTGAATTTCACAAGTGCTCCACTTCCCTTGCCGCCAGCAGAAGAACCACCTCTGACCTTTACCGCTGGAAGTTCAACCTGTTCTGAGCTGAATATCTCTGGGCTTTCACCACATATATTAAGCAGAAGTGCCATTTTCTTTAACTTGTCTACTACTGAATATGATGTTCCAACGCATATATGGCTTCCATTAGCGAATTCAAAGAATTCACAACTTCTGAAATATGTAGGCATATCTGCCTTACGATTCTCTGGAAGACTGTAATCAACATCAGATACGCAGTTCATCCCATTATACGAAGGAAGTTCGTCCACAATATCCTGATGTTTATTAAGAATATGTGCAAAAAATGTAAGCATCATATCTGACTGATTAAGCTCATACTCCTTGCCATAAAGCGTAAATCTGATATCACCTGTACTTGTAGCCTGTCTTGTTCTGGTGTTATCAGTTATATTGTTGTTGTCTGTAGATGTGGCAAAATCATCTGTAGTAACGCTGTCTGTTGATGTGCTATTTTCATCATCAATAATATCATTGCTGTCTATTTCATTGATATTTGTGTTATTATTTGCCACATTGTTATTCTCTGTACTCTGAATATTATCAGAAGTTCTATTATTCTCAATGTCAGCTTCTGCCGTATTATCCTGAACTGCTGATGTAGAGGCACGATTCTGACTTTCTGTAGATGATACAGCCGTTGTGAATGATAAAGCATTGTTGTACTTTTCTTTAAGTTTCTCCAATACATCAATATTAATTTTGTCATTCTTATCATTAGTAAAATTGTTATACATTAACTGTGCACAATCACCAGCTGTTCCATATTTCTGAATACTATAGCTTGACTCTTTAAAAATATAACTAAGCATACTTATCGCAACTCTATGTGCTGTATTCAGACCATCTATAGTTGACCTGACATCTTTCTTTAACTTGCTCTTTACTGCAATATTATCTTCCATGACATCTTTAAGGACATTTACTTCCTCTGGAACCATCTTTATTGCCATACTCTGACTTTCTTTTGCAACTGTATTATTATACACTGCATCTTCCATTTTTTGTATTGTAGACATATTATCATCCAATGCAATATAAAAATTCTCAAGATACTTACCTTTTTCCATCTTTAAATCCTCTGAACGTGTTACAAGCTGTTCTATAAGGCAGGCATAACTACGGAAATAGTTAAGACTAAGAAATGAAATCATAGCAACACAATCAACATCATATAAACGCTCCTTAATATTCTGTAACCAGTTCTTAGAAATATTCTCCTGAAGCTCTATATCTATATATACATTAATTCCACGTTTTCTAAGTTCATATACAAATTCATAAACCTTCTCTTTATCCTTACTTGCATAACTTACAAATACATAAGGTTCACCCTTTATCCATCCATCTTCAAGTTTCTTTTTAAGCTCATCAATATCAGCCATTACCATTCCTCCTGCGTGACAATTAAAATCCAATATGGAAGTATTATAACATACCCCCTGACTTTTTTAAATAGAAACAACTATCCCTGGTATTTTTCACTAATGTTTTATCTTGTAATATTTCTTACCCAGATATACTTCTTATAATGTATATATACTGCCGGGAGCTTTACCAGCTCATCCAGGCTTATTATGATATATACAAGCCAGACTGGTGCATTGAATACAAATGCTGCTATAAAGCCAAGCGGAACCGCAAAGCACCACATTGCACCAATATTCCCCTTCATATCAAACTTTGCATCACCTCCGGCACAGAATATCCCATCCAGAACAGTTGTATTCACCGACTGCCCCATCAGATTAATGCCGAGGACTATCAGCATAAAGCCAAGATACCCCTTCGCTGTATCTGACATAGGGGCTGCACGCGATACAACCGGAGCTACAACGATAAGAAGCAGACCTGTTATTATCCCAATGGCTATTGACAGTCTTGTAATTCTTCCACCATATTTCCTGGCTTTATCAAGCTTACCTGCTCCTAGAAGATTACCTATAATAATTCCTGCCCCGGCACTAACACCCCTTATAACGCACTGCACCATGCTCTTTACTATACTGGCTATGGAATTCGCTGCAACAGCATCACTTCCCATATGTCCAAGTATAACTGAGTATAATACAAATGCAATGCCCCACACTAAGGAGGCACATAGCACAGGTGTTGTGTAATACCAGAAATCTCTTGTCAGTGCTTTATCTGTATGAATAATTCCTTTCCATTCCAAAGCGGCAATCCTGTCTTTGTTAACTACAATATATGCCCATACAAGCTCTATCACTCTCGATATTACAGTTGCATAAGCCGCTCCACGTATGCCAAGACGTGGCATACCAAACAAGCCAAATATAAGGACAGCATTGCAGACTATATTAACAGCAACTGCTGATGAGCTGATAACAGAGCTTTGAGCCGCCCTTCCTGTATTCTTAAGAAGAATCAGATATACCTGCGATACTGCACACAGCACATAAGATAAGGCTACCGCCCTGATATATAGTGTACCGCTTGCAATAAGCTCCGGTTCGTTAGTGAATATCCTTATAAGTCCCTCAGGTATGAGAAGCGCAAGAATAGTGAATATGCCGCCTGACAGCAGATTAGCATATAAAGCCACCGGCATGACCTTTTCAATAGCTTTTATGTCCTTCTTTCCCCAGTACTGTGAAATCATTATTCCTGAGCCTGCTGTTATCCCTGCTATAAACAGATTAAGCACAAACTGTATCTGTCCGGCAAGTGAAGCTGCAGACAACGAGGTCTGGTCCACAAATCCCAGCATAACCGCATCTGTGGCACTTACAAGTGCCAACATAAACTGCTGTATCGCTATCGGAACAACCAGTTTAACCAGCTTTTCTGACAAATCATCATTCTTTCTTCTACTAAAAAACATAAACCAAGCTCTCCTGACATATATGAATCAGCTCAATCTGCTGCAATTCACTTAATAACCTTGATAGCATAACACATTCCTTTTATATTGCACAACAAAAAGCCCCCTTGTTTATGAATATAAAACATAAACAAAGGGACTTTTTTAATATGATGTAAGTGTTAAATTTATTTTATCAACTTGCTGATGTATAGCAAATTATTACTTATTACATCATTCCGCCCATACCGGCAGCTCCTGCTGGCATTGCTGGTGTATCTTCTTTGATATCAGCTACAACTGACTCTGTTGTAAGGAGTGTTGAAGCTACACTTGTAGCATTCTGTAATGCACTTCTTGTAACCTTAGCTGGGTCAAGAATACCAGCATCAATCATATTAACGTATTCATCATTAAGAGCATCGTAACCTGTTCCTACTTCTGACTCTCTTACTTTGTTGATGATAACTGCACCTTCAAGACCTGCATTGTGAGCAATGTGGTATAAAGGAGCTTCAAGTGCCTTAAGAATAATCTCTGCACCTGTCTTCTCATCACCACTGAGTGTAGCAGCAAGTTCAGCAACCTTCTTAGAAGCGTGGATATAAGCAGAACCACCACCTGAGATAACGCCTTCTTCTACAGCAGCTCTTGTTGCATTAAGGGCATCTTCCATACGAAGCTTAGCTTCCTTCATCTCTGTTTCTGTTGCAGCACCAACTCTGATAACAGCTACGCCGCCTGCAAGCTTAGCAAGTCTTTCCTGTAACTTTTCCTTATCAAAGTCAGATGTTGTTTCTTCAAGCTGTGCACGAATCTGTGCAACTCTTGCTTCGATATCTTCCTTAGCACCTTCGCCGTCAACGATAACTGTATTTTCTTTCTGAACCTTAACTGACTTAGCTCTACCAAGCATATCCATTGTTGTATCCTTAAGTTCAAGACCAAGTTCTTCTGAGATAACCTGACCACCTGTAAGAATAGCGATATCCTTAAGCATTTCCTTACGTCTGTCACCATATCCAGGTGCTTTGACAGCTACAACATTGAATGTACCTCTTAACTTATTAACGATAAGTGTCGTAAGAGCTTCACCTTCAACATCTTCTGCAATGATAAGAAGCTTAGCACCGCTCTGGACTATCTGTTCAAGAACTGGTAAGATTTCCTGAATATTAGAAATCTTCTTATCTGTGATAAGGATATATGGGTTATCAAGGTTAGCTTCCATCTTATCCATATCCGTTGCCATATATGCTGAAATATATCCTCTATCGAACTGCATACCTTCTACAAGATCAAGTTCTGTCTTCATTGTCTTAGATTCTTCGATTGTGATAACACCATCATTAGAAACCTTTTCCATAGCATCAGCTACCATCTGACCTACTTCTTCATCACCAGCTGAGATAGATGCAACCTTTGCAATCTGGTCTTTTCCTGTAACCTTCTCGCTCATATGTGCAATAGCTTCAACTGCACAATCAGTAGCCTTCTTCATACCTTTTCTTAAGATGATTGGGTTAGCACCTGCTGCTAAGTTCTTCATACCTGCATTAACCATAGCCTGTGCAAGAACTGTAGCTGTTGTTGTACCATCACCTGCTACATCATTAGTCTTAGTAGCAACTTCCTTTACAAGCTGGGCACCCATATTCTCAAATGCATCTTCAAGTTCGATATCCTTAGCGATTGTAACACCATCGTTAGTGATAAGTGGTGCACCATATGATTTATCAAGAACTACGTTACGTCCCTTTGGTCCGATTGTAACCCTTACAGTATTAGCTAATTTATTAACACCCTCTTCAAGAGCTTTTCTTGCTTCAATTCCGTATTTAATTTCCTTTGCCATTGCTATTACCTCCATTATTATCTGTAATAAAAATATATCTGATATCAACTAACTATCACTTTTCATATATCCGCCAGTAAACTGGCTGTATCTGATTAGTCCTCGATTACCGCAAGAATATCATTCTGCTTTACAACGATGTATTCTTCATCATCAAGCTTAACTTCTGTTCCAGCATACTTAGAATATATTACCTTATCACCAGGCTTAACCTGCATTGTAACTTCCTTGCCATCAACAACCCCGCCAGGTCCAACTGCAACTACCTCTGCCTGAGATGGTTTCTCCTTTGCCTGTCCTGGTAATACGATACCTGACTTTGTAGTTTCTTCTGCAACTAATGCTTTAATTACAACTCTGTCTCCTAATGGTACTAATTTCATATATATCCTCCATTCCGCTGTCTGAAATGTATATGGCAGCAATTTGTTTTTTGCTTGTTAGCACTCATTTCAACCGAGTGCTAATTTCAATAAAATTAAGATAGCACCCGGCTAATAATTTGTCAACAGCTATTTCTAAATATATTAATGATTTAACATTTTGATTATACTTTTTTTATTTTTTATTCTTATTAGCGACACCCATCTTGACAGTCTTTCCATAATAGAAAAGATACTGCTGTGCATATCCGCCAAGCTCGCCAAATCTTTCCTTAGCAAATGCAGCTATAACATCTTTGGAAGTATCATTTCCGTCAAAATACAGATATTCCATTATTCTTTTTATCCACACATCAATAGGAAAGCTGTCCCTTTTACCCAATGCAAAAAGGCTTACACAGCTTGCGACCTTGTTGCCAACCCCTTTTATCTGACACATTTTCTCAATGCCCTGCTCACTATCCAGTGCAATAAGCTCATCATAGCTGATCTTTCCCTCGCCGACACATTTTACGGCATCATATATGTAAGGTGCTCTAAAGCCTGTCTTTAATTCCTTCAAATCCTCTACTTCTGCTTTGGCTAACTTCCTTACATCAGGAAATGTATACATAGGTACACCTTTCACCTCACCCGCATAATCGCCATACTTTGCAGAAATATCTGCAACAATCTTCTTTATATGTGGTATCTGTTTGTTCTGCGATATAATAAATGAAATAAGTGTCTCAAAAAATTCCTGATTAAGAATTCTGACACCTGACATTGCCTCAATTGCTTCCTTAAGCTTATCATCTTTCTTTAAAAGCCTTTCCTTTATAAGACCATAATTCCTGTCTATATCAAAGTAATTTCTCCACAAATCCATATACAGCTTCTCATCAGTATCATAAAATACAATTTCTTTTTCAGTCTGTATTATATGTAACATATGTCCAAATGCTGTAAGGACATAATCATTTTCATCAAGCTTATTAAAATGGAAGCACTGTCCACATTCAAGTGTTTCATTTAATTCAAAATCATCAGGTTTGTTAATAATATAATCGCTCATATTAATTCTCCTCCCTGTACAAAATAAAATGCACGGTATATTTATCATCAGACTGCCATAAATATCCATATATCTAGCAGTTGTGTATTATTTTATAATGTAATATAATTATAATATATGATGTAATAATACCAAATTACATTTAATTTAACAAAGTAATAAACCTAAATTATTATAGAAAGATTTATTAACATATATGAAAAATTTATATAAGCCTATCCATAAGCGTGTCTGCGTTATACTCACACTTGTGCTTTTATCTGTCGCATTGACAGGCTGTACAATTCCAATATCGTTTAATATGCCTTCCAATTCAGCTATGACAATACCTAAGACTGCATTTTCCCAGTCCGCAGATACAACTGAGGAGATTGTCCAGGCTATAATTGCAAGTATGGATAGTGATAATAATGTCTGCGAATTATTCATTACTGATGAGGAGTTAATTGATGCCAACAAATGGCTTTCATTAATTAACGGCATAGAACAGTTAAGATGTGAATACAGGCGCATTAAAAATGGTTTCAATGTGCGGATAACTTATGAATGTTGGGACAATTCTGCAATTATTAAAGCTTACAGAAGTGAGTCAACATATAATCTTAATGAACGCCAGCTTGTGCTTTATGACAAGTATACCAAAATACTTGAAGAAATTATTTCGCCAAATCAATCTGATATAGAAAAGGAGATTGCCATACACGATTATCTCGTTGATAACATCAATTATGTTGATACCGGCGACTCTTCCTACAACGCCTACAGTGCATTAATCAACGGAATTGCCGTATGTAGCGGCTATACTGAATGTTTTAAGACATTGTTAGATATGCTTGGAATAGAAAATGCAACGATTTCAGGAGAGGCTGGCGGACAGCAGCACATATGGAATGTTGTCAACCTTGATAATCACTGGTATCACGTTGATGTAACGTGGGATGACCCTGTTGGCTCATCATCTGATTATATCGACCACTCATATTTTAATATCAGTGCTGACGATATGGCACTCGACCATACTTGGGACAGAAGCCGTTACTCCGCTTATGAAAAATGTGGTGCAAAATATTCCTACTACAGATACAAAAAACTACCTTTAATAAGCAATGTCAACCAGCTAAATAAACTCATATATTCAACAGTTAAAAATAAAACTGCACATATTGAATTCACTACAACTTATAATGCAGATCTTAAAGAGGCAATATCAAGAACCGGACAGCAGTTATCCTATTCTTATAAGAATATTGATCGTGTTAATTACACGTTATATTCTGTTACATTTACATATTAATTGATATATAAATGTAATAATTATTACATTTATATATCAACAAAAAGCTGATTATCTCCATTTTTATTAATGAGGGTAATCAGCTTTTATTAATATCAATTAATTTCTTAATATAATGTATATATCATACCATAAATCTTGTGCAGCTTTTCTGCACATATAAAGTTCCATAAGGAACTTTTAAGATGAGCACTTTTGTGCTCATTATACCATAATGAACTTATCTTCTTCCGAAAAATAACACATTATTATGTTATTGGATATTAACTCCAGTATCTTTTAATGTTGCTCTTACAAGTGAGTCTTTAGCATTTTTCCAGGGCTCATTGGCATATTTGTGATCAAATTTATTAATAAACCAGGCTACATCATCTCTTACTCTCTTCATATTATCTATATAAAGCTTAGTGATAAGTTCTGTGAATTCTGTATACTGTGCTCCCGAAAGCTTGCCGCTCGCCCTTTTCATCAAAAGTCCATAGTGGCTGGTACAAAAGCCTTTGCAGTTTTTAAGTTTCTCCACAAAATCTTTGTCGTGTTTATACATATAAAACACTGTATCTATGTATCTTTCAATGGTATCTTCTACCTTATCGCACACAAAGCATTTTCCTTCAAGCTCATCTATATAACTGCATACCTGTGCCTCTTTGCCTTTTTTAAGTAATGTCTTTCCTGCACCCTTATCATATCTATAACTTTCTATCTGCTTAATGACATAATCCATATGTGTCTTCATAACAAGTGCATAACCAAGTCTGTTATTCTGCTCGTATATCTTCTTAATATGACGGCTGCAAAATCCCATTTTATCTGTCTTTTCTCTTATGTCATCTTCCATATAGCTTGGACCCATGGCATACTCAACCGCATCATTCTCCAGCTTTTCAAACATTGAACAAATCGGACATTCACTATCCAACGCAAACGCATCATTAACTGGAACTGTATATATCTTTTCTTTCATAATTGGATATCCTTTTCTATTAATCTTGTAGTGATATTCTAGCAAGAATGGGGAGAATATTCAATATATTGGGGAAGCCAAGTTATTTAGGTTACTTAACCAGATATCTATGTCGTAATGGTAATAAATCTACAATCAGTAGAAATTACTCCTATAGCATAGCCGCATACAATTAATGTATCTCTATCAATCTACAATTAGCCGAATTCTATTATATCCAGCTCTATTATCACTTTTGTTACCGTTAGGTTATGCAAATATTATATTTAATCTCATATTATATGTCAAATTCAATATAATTACATATAGTAGCATCAAGTCATTTTCCACATATAATACTAATAAGTTTAATATATGGAGTTTTTTTCGATTATGAAAATGCAGAATACGTGGGCGATTGCTATGTGTTATGTACCGTGGCAGAAATGGGGAGATTTGTATGACCCTTGCAAAGCCCTTAAATGTGGAACTTTATTTCCTGTATTATCCAAACCTTTTGCAGGAGGCAGAGTATGAATAATATGACTAACCAGCCATCTATGAACCAGAGGTCTTCCTGCAATTGCCAGCAGAATTGCAATAATGGCTATTCTAATAATAGCTGTAATAACAACCGCAATTACAATAACAATCTGTGCAACAGCGGCAATTCCAACAGTACCCTCACTCCAACCCGACAGTCCAGTTGTACTTTAACAGCCGACAGACGTGGGCTTATGCAGAATATTTATGAACTGGGATTTGTACTAACAGAAGTCAATCTCTACCTTGATACTCACCCCGATGACCTTGAAGCAATTGAATATTATGCACAGATTAAAGATAAATACTGCGATTATATGACACAGTACGCAGATTATTATGGACCTCTCGATAAATTACACATTTCCAACGACAATTACTGGATGTGGGTAGCAACTCCAATGCCTTGGGAAATGGAGGGCTGCTGATATGTGGAATTATGAAAAACGACTTGAATACCCTATTAAAATAAAACAGACGAACCCTACTCTGGCGGCTATGATAATAAGTCAATATGGTGGACCATACTTCAATAAGATATACAGCTTTTCTTCCTATTTATATGTGTATAGTATCACAGAGATTTTAAATGTACAACATCATTATATTCTTTCAATGTTATGCACATCTATCGCACTTGTTACAGTATTGCCAATACCGATAACTGCTCTGTCTCCATTAACCTGGATAACATCATATTCATCATAGTAAAGGTTAAATGCTCGGTCAGTGTCATAATCGACATTAAACAGAACCCTTACCTTATCTCCTTCCTTTATAGGCTCATCAGTTTCTTCCTGCTCATCGTCATTGTCTGCTGAAATAATGCTTCCATCATTAATCCAACCCGTTCCATCGTTAATAAGGTATGGATTGGCAGCTCCCGGAACAACCCTTGTGATAGTTCCACTTGTGAATCCTGCTGAAGGTCTGAGTCCTTCCTCAGAGGTTGAAGAATTATATATTGTATCATATACTACATAATCCCCCTCATGATACAAAGTATCATCTGACTGTCTGTTATCCTCTGACTGTTCATCATCTTCTGGCTGTAATTCCATTGTTGGGAGTTCGCCGTAATAATAGTTCATATCTGTTCTGTCAGATGAACCATTCACTTCACCATCTGATGTATACTGCCAGATAAGACAATCCATTGAAGGCTCATCAATTCCCCAGTATGCAAGCCACCTGTTGAATCCATCGAACTCTGTAAGTCTGTCATCATTAAGAATATTAACGAAATAATCACGATTTGCATACACTCCAGTCGCATATCCCGCATCTCTTATGCCCTTCATAAATTCAATACAGAAATCTGTTAAAAGTTCGCCATTTTCAGCAGCTACTAATCCGTGCTGTGCCTTGTAACTATCAGCATCTTCCATGTCGAACCAGATGCCTAATCGTGGATTATAGTCCTTTGCTATTCTTAATGCGTGAGCAATTTCACTTCTGATCTGTTCAATATTAAGACCATAAGAATACAGATAAAGACCATACGGAATACATAACCTCTCGCACTCCTGTATATTTCTTATTACCTGTGGGTCATCCTGACTTTCAAGGTCTGAACCATAGCCAAGTCTGATAATAGCACACTTTACTCCTGATGCCATAACCTCATCCCAGTTGATTATTCCATTGTGTTTTGATACATCAATACATAAATAACTCATAATCTAGTCCTCGCTTTCATTATCTTTTTCTATACTATTAATTACTGCTTTATTCTCCACCTGTTTCTTTAAATTTTTAACTATCGGCTGTAAAAATGGTGGAAGTGTCACACCTATATCATTTATATTCTCTAAGATGCTTATTATTTCATTGCAAACTAGCCATACAGCAGCTATACAAGCTACTAAAAATGTAAATGGCAGTGTTATCCCTGCCACATCTGCGGAATAAGAAAGGAGCTGGTCAACTATTACACCAACTCCTACTAAAAGCCACATACATATTTTCTTTGCTATGCCTCTTATTCCTTTATAGCTGTCTATTTCCTGATTTCTAAATTTAGATGCTATAAGGCCTGTTATATAATCTATTACATTGCAGGTTATTAATAACATAACAGGTATTGCAAGTATACCTAACGCACTCATTATTATGCTCCATATTGCTACTATAATTGTTTTCGCTCTTTCCATTTGTTTCCTCCTTATTTGTATATATTTACTTTAATTTTACTTATTGGGTGCTCTAATCATCTCTATTGCCCTCCTTTATTTACTAAATTCTGTTACCAGCTCATTTAATTTATTTTCAAATTCTGCTGTATCTTTCGTATAAGTCGCCTTATTTGCTATATATGCCTGGGCATTAGCTATGTTACGATTTATAGACAACCCTCCATTTTCTGAGATTGTAGCATTCATATACATAATGTCTGTTGCCACTCCATTCTCTTCTACACTGCTTGTTCCATTTAATGTTATAGATTTGTTTACATTTAACATTTTTACCTCTTTCTACCACTTCTGTGGATTTTATTAATATTATTTTTATACCCAGCTTGAACTTCCCCAATGGTAAGAAGCAATGACCGTATTATCTATATATATTCTAAGATATGTCCCGTCCCATCCGAAGCTAATATCTGGTGTTATATTTCTATTAAGCACAACTCCTACTTTTCCCATCGTTGTATTATTCACATACAGTCTCGCATTAAACTGTGCAGCCCCTTCGTAATAACTATCGCCGTAAACGTGAAGGTTGTACAAGTCAGCCCAGTAATTCGTATTCTGCTTAATATAATTCAGTTTCGTGGTTCCATAATTTTCAAAATAGTTAGTATATATTTCATTAATCCTTGCTTTTCCAACCACTGATAAATCGCAGTCCCCATATGTATCATCGCCAACTGTTAATATACCTGAAACTCTTGTGTCTCCTATGATTTTTAGATATTCCATCTTTCCTATATCTATTTTGGCCGTATATAGGACTTTTGCAGTTACACCGCCTGTAAAAGATACATTAAAAACACTACTGCCTTGTCGTTGAAGTTCTATAAAATTACTTTGCGTATCTGTAGCTGTTATATCAAGTGCATTTTTTATACTGCATTTTATTCCATCAGACGAATTAATTTTATAGCTGCTAAGACCTGTTGAATTTATATACCAGCCACCAATAATACCACTGGTACTTGTTATATCTCCTGTACTGGATATTTTAAAATACTTGCTATCCCACGTTCCTGTTGCCAGGTTGAGCATCATTCCCGTGCTGTTTGCAACATAATTGGTACTTTTAAGCACTCCAGCTGTAACCATTCCTAAGTTTGCGGATATTGCAGACAATGTAGATACACTTAACTCTGCCGCAGTGATTGAATTAGCGGCTATCTGATTGGCTGTTATTGTCTTAGAAGCTATCTTCGCGGCTGTAACTGCATTGGCAACAATCTTATCCGAGGTTACTGCATTTGCTGCTATTTTGGCCGAAGTTATAGCACTTGCCGCTATTTTATCTGCATTAACTGCGCTTGCCGCTATCTTTTCTGTTGTTATTGCATTTGCCGCTATCTGCGTTGCTGTAACACTGCCTGTATATATCTTTCCACCATTAATAAGGGTCTTATTATTTGCAGCACACCAGCTTGCAATTGTAGATCCTTTAGCCTCCGCATAATCATTTTTTGGAGATTGGGTAGGTTCAAGATATACCGTGTAACTTGCATTTCTTGCTATATTAGTTTTAACCGTATATATTGTTACGTCACTTTTATTAGGTGTATAAATGTAATATCGTGCCCCACCACGCAACATAAAGTATATCTGGCTATGTTGTAGTACCTGCCCTACAAACGCAGGCATTTTATTACAGCATTTGTAATTGTTTTCTTCTAAGTAACCACTTGCATCCGTTGTTCCCCAACCACTTGCTAAAACCTTAAGTATAAGATTGCAGGTAAAGCCCTGATTGTGTGTAGACCATACCGGCTTAAAACCACTGTTTAGCTGTACATTACACTCATATGTATAATATCCGTTATATGGTATAGCTGCATTTATTAATACTGGATAATATGTATCCGTATTATATTTTGCGTCTCTTAAATCTACAGTTATCTGATATCTTTTCTTGGCGGCGGCTATATCATTCTGCGTACCAGCATCAAGTTTTCCAATTACAATCGAACTCGAAGCTATCCTGTCTGCGGATATATAACCGCTTGTAATCTTTCCTGCATCCATATTGGCAATCTTGGCATTCTGTATTGTTGCATCTGCTATTAAGGCATTGGTTATAGAAGCATTCGCTATGGCATGGGTTCCGAACTGACGTAATACCCAGCTTTTGCCATCGAAGTAATACATCTTATTAGAATCTGCTGTATTAAACCATATATCATTAGTTTTTCTATCTTCAACAGAAGGTGCCGTTGTCTGATAAAATACTGTATTCTTGCCATCTGCTGTAAGCTGTGCTCCTTCCGCGGTCTTAGAAGCCGCCGCTGATAAAAGTTTAGCCGCTTCCGCCGTACTTAATGCACCTGCCGCATTTGTATTAGCTGAATCTGCCTTTTGTGCTGCATTTTCTATATCTTTGTCTGTTGTATTCATCCAGTCAGTGACATCTGTTCCAAACTTGGATGTATCTATTGCGCCTTCCGCTATTTGCTTACCGTTAATTGTTCCTACCGTGATATTGGCAGCCTTAAGGTTTATTACCTCGATGTTAGCGGCATCTATAGTTCCACTTGTTATTTTATTAGCAGTCAAATCTACTATCTTTGCATCTGTTATGCTTCCGTCTGCAATCTGAGCTGTACCAACTGCACCTGTGTCTATCATTGCTGTCTTTATAGAGCCAGCTTCGATATTACTAAGCTTTATGTTAGCATACTTCAAATCTGCATCCTCGGCTTTTAGATAATTAGTCTTTATATCAATTATCTCTGCATTTACAGCGGTGATTTTTTCTGCCGTAACTGTATTAGCCTTAACCCAGTCGGCATCAACCTTCTTTGCTATTAATTCCTTTGCTAATATCAAATCAGAATATATTCTTTCGTTCTGCTGTGTTGTCGGTCCTTTGAAGTCAGTTTCGGTCTCTACTTCTGTCTTTCCATAAGATGTAACAGTCATAGCCATACCGCCATCATATTCCTGTACCAAATTCATAACCGGTATTTTATATTCACCAGTGCCGTCATTGGCAGTTATAACATCCCACGGATCCAGACGTATGTCTCCAAGTGTCTTTAATGAAGCTCCTCTATATGCAAACCCTTTAATGCTCTGATATATATATCTTAATCTATCTGCTGTCATAAACGGATTGGAAAATGTTATGCCAAGCTCTCCACCGCCCTGCGTTAATTTAGTCTGGCTATCGACATTACAATTTAAATAATCCAAATGAAAATCACTTTCATTATGCTCAAATGACATAATTCTTGTTTTATCTATAGAATATTCACATTCTTTATACCACTTAATAACAATAGTTCCGGCTCTGTCCACGCATGCAAATCCACCAGCTAATGAAGCTATATATCCTATCATCTCTCTGTATGTATATCCAACTGGTTTAGTCTGTATTATTATGTAATCCAGACCACTTACGTCTGCCGGAACACCACAGCTTGTACTTATCTCACTTAAAACCGAATCAGCACTTGCTGGATATGTCAGATTAGATATATACAGCCCTGTAGTCTTCATCATTCTGTCATATGCTGTAAATGTCGTTGTTGCCTGATCACTTTGTGGGTGCTCTGCTGTAAAAAAGCCAAGTGGAATATATTCATACTTTCCACTTGGCAGCTTTAAACCTATCTCTACTGGTATCTCTGTGTTTTCAAATAATTCATCTATCTTCTTAAGAGTAATCTCTATCTTAGCAGATACCGCCGACCCTAGCTGTAATGCTTCATCTGCTGTGCTGGACGTCTCATAGCCCAATTTTTTAAATCGGGAATTATACCATTTTCCATTAATTCTTAATCTAGCTTCAAAAGTCCTCGATGGACTTCTTATTGTTTCTTTAAAAGCTTCTGTTACGTTGTTATACATATGTTTACTCCTGTATCATAAACTCTATTGCTGTAATATCTTCTAATGTAGTTCCATCATATCCCTCTGCATCACATTCATTAACATCTTCCAGCTTAATCATATGCACATCAAGTTCTGTTTCAATGTTATACATATCCTCAATTTCCTTTATCACCTCCTGCTCCTTGTCTTCTGCAAACTTGTAAGAGCCATCTTCTACGACTGCATTCCCATTTTCATCCTTTAAAGCATTTTCCTTTAATACTCGTGTTCTTTCAGCGTTATATACCTCTAATTCTGCCAATAATGCTTTAAGATTTTTAGCAATTGCATAATTAACCTTAACCGGCCAATGTTTCTTTGAATTCTGTAACTTCTGTAATTCTGCTGAAATTCTGTCAATCTGTTTAATTGTAAATGTCTTTTTCATCTTCTAGCTCTCCTTATTGTTGAATAATTGACACACTTGCACTTCTATAATAGAAAATGCCATCATCTAACTTTCCTATTACGTCTTTGCTTAGTGTGCCTCTGTAACTTGTTATTGTTATATCCTGTCCATCATCGTGAAATGTCACAGGAAAAAATCCAGTGACAAGCTGGCTTTTTATTGCCAACATTTCATCTTCCTGTAATACTCCCCAGCTTATCGCCAATGTTTTCTTCTCGACCACTACATCTCCAAGCATAGTTCCATCTAATGCTCTGCCAGTTGATGAAGACCATATGATTTCATCATCAACCTTTAAACTTACCGGCGCGGGAAGTTTTACACCGCCAGCTTGTATTATCATCACATCACCCTTTCAAAAAAGGACTTATGTGCTATTTTCACATAAGTCCTCTGCATTTAAGTTATAATCTCACATTTTCCTGTCTGCTTTGTATGCTCGTTAATCTTATCAACTACATACTTCTTAAGGCTCTTGCCATCAAGCTTTATATCGGGGTCAAACGTTTCCAGTATCTTAAGTATCTGCTTTAAGATATCAATAGCTGTCTGTAATAACTCAGCATTAGTAGCCATATCTGCTGCCTTCTGTGCCATATCTACAAGCTTATCCTCTGGTGCTACAACTTCGCCCTGATGTCTGTTATCACCTATCATTGCAAGCTGTGGTGTATTAGGCTTTACATATCCGCCTTGCGCAAGGTATGGAACATTGCCCAGACTAACCTGCGGCAAATCGAATCCAAAATGGTCACCACCTATGATTGGAACCCAGTCTGGAACATCAAAGCTCAAACCATTAACCTTTCGCACAATTGAATTAATTCCGCTTTCCAAGCCATCCAGCATACCATTGATAAGTCCGATAACAAGATTGATAGGACCTTTGGCGATATCGCCTATCGTTGAGAATATATCACCAAATGTATTAACAATATCATTCCACGCATCCGACCAGTTGCCGCTAAAGACATCTTTCACGAATACCAATACATCATCAAAGACAGATAATACATCCTTGATAATATCTATTACATTTCCAAACTTTTCCGTTGCAATATCTGATATCCAGTCCATTACTGGTGCTAATTTAGGGATAACATTTTCTACAATCCAGTCAATAACCGGTTTCAATATATTCTCCCACAATACTTTAATAACATCTGCAACATGACCTATAATGTCAATTATTTTTGTCATCAAAGGTTCAATGTGTGAACCCCATATTTCTTTTAGTTTGTCAGCTATGTTGTTAAGTACCGGAACAAAATATGTATTATATACATCTAACAGCTTGCCAAATGTATCGCTAAGACCTGTTTTTACAGTGTCAAATAATGGTGAGATATGCTCATCATACATCTGTACAGCTTTATTACAGGTTTCTTCAATCACAGCCGTTATCTCATCTAATACATTCCTAATAGGTTCCAGCGTTGATTCAAATGCCTGCTTGATTTTATCCGTATTTTCGACAACCGGGTCCACAAACGTTGAAATCAAATCTGCCACGAATTGGTTACATAGAGACACTATTGTTATAAATGGATTAACAAAAATACCTATCAAATCAGCAGATATTCCCTGTGCTGCATCACCTCTGAATATTTCAGATATTTGCGAAAGGAACTCCGAAAAATCACCAATCTTATTCCACAATACAGCCCTTGCATCAAACATTTCAGATAATCTTATCTTAATAAAATCCTTATTAGATGATAAATATTTATCTATTCCACCTAACAGATTCTCACTTATCGAAGTACCAATATTCACAAAAGAGCCTGTTATCCTGCCAGCATTCATTACTATGCTGGCAAAGTAATTCTTCGCAGAATCAACTACATTTCTATCTGTAAATATATCTATAAGACTATCTTTAATGCTTAAAAGCAGTTTCCGCTGTCTCTTGATGCTTTTCTCAAAGTCAGTACCTAAACCTTTTTTAAAGCCTTCCTTGAATGTTGCAGCAATATCTTCTATTATCTGCTTGAACTTATTAAGTTCATCTCCTGCTTTTCCAATTTCATTAGATACATTAGTACCCATTCCGGATACTGAACCCGATGCTGTGCCAGTACCTGATGAACCAGACGAACTGCTATCATCCGTTGGCTCTGTCAGCTTATTTATCTGGTCAAAGCCTGCAAGGGACTTCTCAATATCCTTTGCTGTCTTCTTAGCTGCATCTCCTATTCCACTTACATTATCTGCAGCACCTCCAGCATCATCTCCTATGCCTGCTATATCAGCACTTATACTTCCCATAGAGGATGATATATCGGCACCTGTAAGCATCTGCACGAAACTAGCAAATCCATCTGCCACTTTCTGCAGTCCTGCAAGCAGACTATTAAATCCACGCAGAATAGGTGTAAACAATGCTATGAAGCCTTTACCAAGATTAGCCTTTAACTGCTGAAACCTTAATGTAAGTATTCTTGTCTGATTCGCCCAGGAATCCTGTGTCTTAACAAAATCTCCTGTGGCATTGGACAAAGCACTTGTAACGTACTGATAACGCAGCATTACTTTTTCCTGCTCTGTCATCTTGGCTGTAGTTTTACCGAAGCCGTTATTAAGTGCATACTGGTCTAAGTTAGTCTGAGTCATAATCACACCCAAGTCCTTGAGCGTTTCAGTCTCACCAGTCCAGATAGATTTCAGCTTTGTATATGCTTCGTCCGTTCCAAGATTATAAAATGATGCAACATCACCGGTTAATCCTGTAACATTTTCAGCCATATCCAATGCCGCCTTACCTGTAATACCCATAGCATTACTCATCTGGCCAAACACACCCATGTACTTCTTAGCCGATAATTCCGATAATCCAAAGTTAGTCATAGCATTGGAAGCCCACTGGTCTGCCTGCCAGCTTAAGTCCTTAAATGCTGTATCTACGACATTCTGTACTTCTGTTACATTAGAACCTACTTCTATGCAATCTTTCGTAAACTTAGTAACTGCAGCTATACTTAGTCCTGCAGCTATCTTCTTACCAAAACCACTAAATATTCTTGTAGCTTGCTTAGCCGCCTTATTGGAAGCTCCTGTAAGCTGGTTAATTATCTGTGAACTATCTATACCAAGCTCCAGAGCTATCTGTCCTACTGTATCTGACATTCCCCCTCCTTTCCGGCACGAAAAAAGACTGCCTACTTCTTTGAGTAAGCAGCCTTAAAATCTCGTTGTAATCGTGTCCAATATTCTATATACTGTGGTGTTCCCACCATTTTCCTATTACGCTTCAGAAGCCAGTCATCATGTATCTTTTTCTGTTCCTTAGTAAAGCTATTGATAACTTTAATGTCTTTCTCTGCCCTTATACTTACTACTCTTCCAAGTGGTGTTTCAGGCATTATTCCTGATAATAAAGAACAGAATTCAGACCAGGACATATCATCCTCCGTCCGCAATCGTATGCCATACTGTGACAGGAAGCTCGACTCTATCAATTCCCAGTCATCATATATGTCATAATATATTTCACTATGAGGGTGTATTCTCCTCTCCATATGTGCCTGTGGCAACACCCATTATTGCATTATACATTTCCTTATATTCTGGAAGCGGTAAGTCCATAGCCTCAATCTTATCTGCTGCCTCTTTGCCAATAAGCATTTCGAGAGCCTTTGTTATAAATCCCATTCCGTTGTCACTATCTTTCTTCTTTTCAGCCTCAGCAGCCATAGCCTGTACATTAAGAATTGTGTTCTTTCTGTTATTCACAGTTACCACTAAGTCATCAGTAATACGAACCATAGGTAACTGGTTTGTAATCTTCATTGATATGTCTATTACTTTAAAATCTGTCTTTGCCATTATTCAAATTCTCTCTTTCTTTTTTATTCTGTATATGGAATATATGTTGGTTTTCCATCTGACTGTGCTTCCCATTCAAGTGCATCAATGCTTGTTGAGTCTCCTCCAAGGGAAGTTACATTTATAACTGCTGGGATAAGAAGCTGGTCAAGGTTTGGGAAAATAATTGAAACCCAGGTATTACATTCCTGTCCTGTCTTTAAAGCCAGGCTTGCGATATAATCATTACCTTCATCACCATAATTACGCTTGCCGCCCATAGTCATGCCCAATGATTTACCTGTTGTAAGTCTTCTTGTCCAGCCTGCCTGATCCATTGGATTCCATTCTTCAATTGTTCCATCTACGGATATGCTTAAGCTCTCTGCATCTTTTACAACCTTTGTTTCTACTGTTTCCGGTGTATCTGTGCTCTTTCTTCCTGTTATGCATACACCGAACTGAATTGTATGCACCGGATTAACGCCAGTAAGAGGTGTTGCTCCTGCATTATATCCAGCTAATTTAGTATTCTGTGCCATACCTTTACCTACCTTTCATAATAAATATCTAATTCTATTACACTCTCAAAGATACCTTTATCATCTGTCCCTACATCCACAGGTCCATCAACCTGCATTTTAGTAAATAGAAGCTTTGTATCATTGATTATTTTATTGTTGGTGTCTCTAAGCATATTATAGAGCTGTTCCGAGGTTTCTTCTGTATCTCTTACACTCTTATTCCAGTGTACTAATATACTTACAGACTTAATACGATAAGAGCTGTTATTTAAACCTCCTACAGCCGTCTGTAGAGGTCTTTGTCTGTTAAGATTATATACTCCTATGCTCTTATCTTTTTTATTATCAAGCTTGCCGCAATATACATTATTATTGTCTGCAATGCCAAGACCTGCTATATAATCTCTTACATCACCTATTCCTAACATCATAACCCCGCATTTTTCTTGTATAACTTAGCAAATGTATCTGGAGCAAAATTTCTTTTCTTACCATCTTTAAGATAATCATCTAGCCACCTGCCCTTGGCATTTGCATTGCCTTCGTGTCTTTTACCTTTATCATCTACCCAAGGTGATTGATGGAAGTTATATTCAGGATGATAATATAACCTTCTTACATATGGCGTACTTGATATAAGTTCTACCTTGCCATTGGCAATATCCTGTGTATATACAAATGTGCTTTCATTTTGCAGTGTACCTGTATCCCTAGGCATTACCTGACTTTGAACTACATTCGTATGTATTGCTTCCGCTGTCTGTGCCAGCGACACCTGTGCTGCTGCCGTAAGCCTTTTCAACACTGGCATATTAAGCTTTACTGTTGATTTAACATTCTTTGCCATTACATCACATCCAATCTCACATAATTTACTGTTCCATCAGGATTACGGCATTTTGTACCCTTGTATATATGCCTTGTTTCGCCAAACACCGTTATCTCACCCTTAGTAATAAGAGGCAGTTCTGGCGCAATATCACCAGGTATTAAGGCACAGCCCTCAAGCTGTATAAGCTTCTGTTCTGCTGTGAGCACCGTCTTTCCACTGTCTTGATAGTTGCATAATCCGTCCCATACCACAGGGTCTAACTGCTCCCCATATACGTTTTGACCTTCCTGCTCTATCTCAATATGTACTTCTGTTTTACAGAACTGCTTTAATACTAAACAAGGATATTTCATACTCACACCCCCAGACTTAAACAACAGAAACCTGTCTGACAAAGTACCTGATATGTATCACGTTTTACAGCAATGCCATTCTGTACAAGCACATTCCAGCTGCTGCCAAACTGCATAGATACTCCATTTACAGCATAATTCTGCAAGACACAATTAATCATGTCTTCATTCTCATACTCAAAATCAGCCATATCACAACATACATCTATAATTATTGCCTGCTGGAACTCTGTCAGATTATCAAAGCCTCTTGAAGTTATGCGATTAAAAGTAAGCGAGTCGATGTGTCGGCTCGCCTGCTTTAATCTTCGTTCTATCTGTTCATCCGGGATAAGATTATGCTCGCTCAGGTACTGTTCTTTACTTGCATATACCATAGGCTCACGCTTCAATATCTTCTGCAGGATCTACATCAACGAATACAGAATCAACCTTACCATCCTTGCCATTAGGGAATACAAATGTATCACTTAACTGGCGATTCTGATAAAGATATCCGTCTCCTTCTGTATGTGCTCCTGGTGCGAAGAAATAAATAGATGAAATCTTAGGTACTGTCTTACATGTCTGTCCACATGCGACAAGTACATTAATCTTGCGTGAGCCCTGAACAGTTTTTTCATAATATGTGGCTATATTAGTCTTTGTAGGCTTTGCCACAACTGTATAAGTGCTGTCGCTCTTAGTGTAGTATGTCTTTCCTTCTGCCACATCTGTATCTGTTGTTATGGCATACTTTGACTTAAGCGGAGCAAAGCCGCCCTCTGCAACATCCCAATCGAATCTGTCATAGAATCTTTCATCATCCACAACTTCCATAAGTGTCACACCATCAATATCAGTTACACGTGTTTCAATGCCAAGACCACCTTCTGCAATCTGTGTCATTTCAATCTTACGTGTAAACTCCTTTGATACCTCAAGCTTATCCATAATGTCAGAAGATACATACATAATGAGGCTTCCATTTGCCTTATATCTTCTAAGCTTGCCTGCTGCCAGAATATGCTTAAGCTTAGCAAATACATTCTCTGATGTATATTCTGTGGAAGCTGTTTCAGTATGATATAATTCTGTCTTCTGTGCAGCCTGCGCTACCTTACTGAAAAATAATGCATCTGTCTCTGGTACTACCTGTGTCTGTTCAAATATGTGTGAAATATTCTGAATAGATGCTGTCTGATTTGTTTCATCAACATCTGCCTTATCAACCATAAACTGTACATCTCTGTCATGTGTTACTGTGTAAGGAACATCTTTCTGGTTATATTCTCCTGTGTTCCATCCACCTGATCTCTTATGGTTCTTATAACCACTTACACTCATCTGTGTAAAATGGAAAGTCTTTGCATCTAACCATCTGACATTGTTTGTGATAAATGGGGATGTAAGTGTGCCCTGAATAAGAATTGCTAATAATTCAGGACTCCACTGTTCTGCATAATTTAAATTTGGCATATTATTTTACCTTTTTAACCTTTCTTAATTGAATCTATTCCATCTCTTTGTAGGAACATTTACATTGCTACCTGCAGAAGACTGCTGTCCATTAGTCTGCTGCCCTGCGCCAATCTGGAATCCCTCATTGTTCTCTGTGCTTGGCTTAAGTGCAGGTACATCCTTTAGAACCTGTTCAATTGCAGCTTTAACATTGTCCTCTGATATCTTTCCATCTGTACCCTTTGCCTTACTGAAATCAGCCATCTTAAGCACGTATTGTACTGTCTTGGCATTAATACCAAGTGTCATTGCTACCTGTGTAGCCGCAAGCTCTATACGAGCCTGTTCAGCATCTTTCTGTGCTGTTGTTACTTCATTCTGAAGATTAGCATTAGCGTTCTGCTGCTGTTCTACCTGCTGCTGTTTATTCTGCTTAAATGTTGCAATAGCCTGGCTTACTTCCTCCTCGGATAGTCCCTGCTGCTGGAAATAGCTTTTAAGCACAGCATTTTCTTTCTTGGCAGTTGCGGTGTCTAACATACTCTGTATTTTGTCATAGTCAATTCCAGCCGCCTGCTGATTGTTCTGACCACCCTGCTGTCCTGCCTGTCCGTTATTGTTACTTCCAGCGTTCTGGTCGCCGTTACCATCTCCGCCCTCTGCGAAGAACTGTAAATTAATAGGTAATGTCTTTTTCATACCTGTCTCCTTTCCGTTTACCGCCCGTCGGCATTTTCCTAAAGTTTATTGCCATTAAGTTTTGGGCATAGAAATAGCACCCACAGCGTATTGCTATGCGTGCTTATTTCTGTCTTTTTTCTATTTCATATAAAGTATCCATTATAGCCTGATGATATAATTTAACATCTAAATCATCTTTATACATTCCCATTGTTAATCTATTTTGTAACATTAATACATGCCTTTTAAGCTGTGTCATTACAAAATCATCATCTTCCATAAATATTTCAGATTGTGATTTTTCTTTTTTCACTGGCTCTGGTGGCGGTGAATATCTTTTCAACATACGTTTCCTTTCTGTTGCACCGGTGCAACTTATGTATAAAAATAACAGCTCTATAGCTGTTTATTCAATCTAATCTTCAATTCTCTTAATATCATATGCTACTGCACACTGATGTTCTATTTTACAACCTCTAGCCTTATCCCAGCCTTTAACAAAATATGCAACATCAGCCTGTGATAGAAGTTCTATTGATTTTCCTAAAAACCACAATGGCTTAGCTTCTGCTGGTGCTCCTTCAAAAAAAGACTCTATAACTTCTACTTTCTCACCTAATAGCAGCTCTGCATATTCTATTGCCTTTTTTCTTGTTTCTTTTATTTTCTCGTCTGTTTTACCTGCCATAGGCTGGCTAATAAATAATTTTTTCATACTGTCTTGTCCTCACTTTCTTAAAATTAGGTATAAAAATACCACCAATCTCTCGACTGGTGGCTACTCATCTACTGTTCCTGTTCCCAAGCCCACTTTTTAAATTTCTCAGCAGCTTCTATTGCTTCTTTGGGGGCATTTTCAAGATGACACCCGATCATATATGGTTCAAAAATATCAATAAGTTTCTGTATCTCTTCTGGATATTTTACTGGCATAATTTACCTCCATTTCTTTTTATTAACGTAATATATTCTGCTTCAACTTCATCATATCTTTCTCGTAAATACTTAATTTCTGCATAATCACTTATCTTACCCACATTATATTCATTTATACCAAGTGCGTCACTTGATATATAAATACACTTATATTAATAATTAAGAGGTTTACCTGCTTTTATCCATTCTTCAAATGTTATATCTTTAGGTAAAATTTTCCAATTCTGTAAAACTTTAAATGTTGTTCTATTATTTTTTTCTATTTCCTCATCAGTTCTCTTTGGTGGATTTATAAATCTCTCACGCTCTTCTTTTGTTAATTTTTGTTTTTCCTCCTCCGTAAAATTAACTTCACTAAGTTCCATCCTAAGTTTAAAACATTCTTCTGGAGAAAGTTCTTTTCCTCTTTGCATTTGCTCTGCTTCTGGTAGTAAAAGCCATTCTCTTGCTGTTAACTTCATTTAATCCGCCTCCTCTAAAAGAATATGCCAAATCTCCCCGACTAATATTTTTGAAATAACTTTAAATTTACTATTTCGCTCATAAAGGACTTCATTTTCATTTAAGCCAATAGAACTTATATCTCGCCCATTTTTTGTATTTTGTATATAAATTTTTATTTTTGCTAAATCATTATATCCTTCTGTCTTTGATGTACTCCAGTATTGTTTAATTGTTATTATTGTTCCTTCAACATATTCACTTACAAATTCTTTAATTCTATCTTGCTCATCCTTCCTGTCAGAAAAATCAACAGTTCTTATTAAATCCCCATTGAATTTTGATATTTTTGACAGTGCTGCATCTAAATTGTTTACAAGTTGTTTATGTTCTGATTTTAAATTTGATAAATCATTTGCATTTCTTAAAACATCATTTATAATATATGCTTCAAAGCTCTTATATTGTGTAACTGCTTGTAATTCTTTATCTGATAAATTCATTATATCATTCTTATGTAATTCCTCAATATGTTTTTCAGAACTACCATTAAATAATATACTTTGCTCCCACTGTTCCTTTCTAGCCGCATACATTTTCTGATTATCCGGGTCTAATGAGTACTTAGCCAACCTGTCAAACTTCTCAACCATCCTGCCTGCATATTGCTGCTTCTGATCCTGCTTGTAATCTTCATTGACCTTTTCTAACTCTTCCTTGGTAAACTTACTGTCTGGCTCTTCATCCAGCTCAGGGAAATATGTTGTATGTACGTCTTTGCAATTAGGTCGTCAAGGATGGTAAAGACCCGCTGCTATTGCCGAAGACATTAACGGATAATTACCATCACTTGCATCACCTCCACTCCATACATCATCTATCAGCACCTTACCAACAAATGGAAGACACTTAGGACAGGCATTAGCACGCTTATTCATAATAACTGTACTAATTCCCCAAGACTGTCTCATTTCTCCCTCTCCAGTTAGATATGCACGCTTGCTGGCTGTCTGAATAGCCATTCTGGCATAATCTTTTACTGTATGCCTGCTGCCATTCGCATATTCAATACAGTTAATACCAGCTTTAAGAAAATCTCTTGTAGCCATATCAACTGCTTTCTCATATGTTCCTGCACCCGTATTCGCATACACCTGAGCATTGAATATTATCTGCCGGTATTTATCCTCCGACATTCTTAGCATAGAATGTTCAGCTGTAATAAAATCTGCCTTTGTGGCTTTTATAAGTGCATCTAACTTCCTGGTATTTAATTTGAAAAAAGCACCCTCAGTGCCCTGTGACACTTTAGATGCTTTAAGTCCTTTTTTTATTGCTCTTAATATCTTCTGTTCTTGCTCTGTACCGCCTGCCTGTCTGGCAGCAAATATCATAGCCTCTATTGAATCATTGATATTACTGAATGACTTTTTAAACTTCTTTTTGTTTTCAGCCTTATATCTCTCCAACGCCTTTATCTGTTCCACCTGCCATTGTGTCCAGTTAAATCCCTCTTTAGTCTCCTCTGCCCTATGGTGTTCAAGATTCCGTATCATTGAAGCTATCAGCTCATCTTCTATAGCTCTAAAGGCTTTCTCTATGTCATAATCTGTGTTAAGTGCCATAAGTTACCTCACTTGTTATCAAAACCTGTGAAACTGTTATCAGCGCCATCAACTGTGAAGCCATCTGCCTGCATATTAAGTGCCGGCTCTTCCATATCAGATATACCCTGTTCAGCCTTAAGCCTTGCAATCTCTTCCTGCTTCCATTCATCATCCTTGGTATCTCCATACAGCTCATCAACAGATGCCTCTATGCTCATAATACCGCCCTGCTTAGCCTTGCTGACTGTCTCAACCTGGCTCTCAAAACTAGGATTCGCATACTCGCCAAATGTCACATCAATATCTATATCCTTAATTGGTGTCTTATGAAATGTATCCATAGCCTTAAATACTATATCTACAAGCTTTGGAAGCACCTTCTGCAACTGTCCTACAATGTTATTTCTGCTATATAATGTTGCTTTTTCCTTTTCTCTCTGTGCTTCCGCATTATCCAGCTTCTTAACATCTATACCCAGCGTTGATGGACTCATAATACCTTGTAAACAGAGATCTAATGCTGTTATATATGTTGCAAGGTAGCTTTCGTGGGGAATATTACCCTGTACTAGGTCTATTTTATTAGTTTGTCCCTCTTTCATACTTGCCTCTGTACTTATATAAGCATTATCAAAGGCATTGGGCTTTAAAACCTTTCCTGTGTACGGATTTCTTGGGAGCATATTTTCTGGAATGTATTCCTTTGTTCTGTTTTTCCTTAAGGCATCCATCCACTGTGACCAAGCCTCATCTAGTGCATCAAAATTATCTATTTTGGCATCAAATATGCTCTTGCCTCTTCCTTTATATCTGGCTGATTTATAAAACATCATAGGAACTGCCATAATAAAATTGTCATTCCATACTACATCTGAAAGCCCTGCAAGCTCAGGCACTGTATCCAGAGGGCATTCCTTGTCTCCATTTACAAGCTTATATCTAACATATCCTATTCCATAATGCTCAAGAAGAACATATTCCCTTGTTCCACTATGGTGCACTGTCTTAAAAATGATTTCTCTTACCCTGCCACGGTCTCTTATAATTTCTATCTTATCTCCCGGATAAAATTCTATTATTGGATATTGGCTTAAGGTTGTATCAAAAGATATTTTAAATGCTCCATCTCCTATATAAAGTGCTTCTATAACTGCCTGTTTTACCAGCTCTATAAAATCATTTTCTTCTGCAATCTTGTCCCATTCTTCCTGTCTGCTGCCAGTGTCTATTAAATTCATATCATCAGCAACTATACTCGCCAGCATATCACACAGCATAGCTGGCAAGCCAACGTGTATTTTTCTTATCTCTAACCCCGCTGTACTTGTTGCAGACCAGAACCTTGTCTTGTCACCATCTATCTGGCTGTATAACTGTGACAGTTCTTCACTTTCACCTCTGTACCATATCTGGTTCTTTATGGCATTTCCCTCATAATCAAGAGTTTCCTGTATGCTTATGGATCCATTAACAGCCGGCTGTATACGCAGCCACGTCCTTATTCCTGTTCTTACCTTTTCTGCCATACTTGTAAATATGTTCACCTCACTCACACTCCTATGTCTTATTCTCTATTCCTATCTTGTCGCGATAAGGAATCCAGCCATACTGTACACTGTTTACCATATGGTCATTGCCATCCTCAGGCTCACAGTCCTTATCCTCCAGCCACGAATACACCTCTAATTCAGTCTTGTAATTCGTACAGGTATCGACAATATAAAAGCTTAGCTCTCTGCCCTTCTTATCATTAAAGGACATCCAGCCAAGCTGTAGATTAATTCTGTCTATTATAGTTACGTTCTTATACGCATTATTAAATATATACCGGCAGTCAATATGTTCTCTTTTATACTTTGCAAACTCTGTTATTGTCGCCTGGTCTGCATTATCAACGAACACATTCTTTGCCATTCCGCCCCATTCTTTTCTGTTACGCTCCAGAAAGTCAATGTAATTCCTTACCGTATCACTGGGAGCTATTGGAATATCAAGTTCTGCATTGTTATACACCTTTTCATCCAGCACTATCAGCTTACCTTTATTAGTTATTCCCATAAATGACATAGCAATAGTATCTGGACTCTTGGTTGAATAGGCTGTATCAAGACCACTGGTAAATATTATGAAATATTCGTCCTGTGTTACATCAACTTCACATCTGATGTATTCCTTAGCCTGCTCTTTGGTAAGAATATGCCTATTGCAGAAATTAGAAAAGACAAGGCCAGTTGCCTTGCCTCTTAATCCTAATATCTTATTCTTGTATATCTTAGTACCAGGCGGATAACTCAATTCCTTCTGTTCTATCTTCTCAGGTGTCATAGATATATTATCTGTCATCTTAAAAAACCAATATACCCAATTTTTAATAGGCTTACATTCATTCAGATCTTTCCATATTTCTTCTGGCACATCTGCTTTATACTTATCAATCGGTCTTGCGTGGTTAATATACTCGCTATATATAGGCAGTGTAGGCGTATCTGGATTGAGCGTTCCTACAAAGTATTCAGAACGTCCGAATATCTCTCGTATGAAGTCTATATTAGCTGTGTTGCACTCATCCACCCATACACAGCCAAACTGGCTTCCAAGTGCGTTTTTCCACTTACTGACATTATCGTAACCCAGAACATATATTATCTTTGCACTACCTGTTTTGAATTTAATGTGCGGAAGTTTATTCTCTTTATCACCGTTACCACAGTATTCCAGATTAGGAAATATCTGTAACAATCCCATATCTGCATTTATGATATTCTTCTCAATTACACCTGTTGTATTACCTGCAATAACGTGCAGTTTCATATCTGACTCAACTACATTCATAATAAACTTAACGGCAACAGTTGTTGTCTTTCCGGATGCAGTTGAACCCTCTAAGAACTCTGCTCTTGCTGGTGTGTCTATGTAATCCCAGTACTTATCACTTAGAAGCATCTGGCTCACCCCTTGCTTTACGCTGTGCTAATAGCTCTGCGAGTTCATTTTTAGCTGTGTCATTTACATTTGCTTCTATTCTCTCAATAGGATTAAGTCCTGCTCTATCCATTAGATCCTTTGCCGCAAGATATGCAACCATCTCATTTTTTGAATTTAGTAATTTTTCCTGCTTTCTAAATGCTTTAGGGGCAGCATATTGCAAGCTTGAGCGCATCATTCTGTTGTATTCGTTGCGGAATTCTTCGTTATTTTTCTTCCAGTCACATATCGTTTTAGGAGAAATGTTAATTGCCTCTGCAATTTCTTTGTCTGTTAATTCGCCCTGAACCATTAATTCCAGGCACTTTATCTGCTTTGGTTTCATTTCTTATGTACCCCCTTTCTATTAACATTTATTAACATTTTTTATTTTCTCTTACTTAAGCACAATAAAAGGTACTGACAACTTAATGCCAGTACCTTTTAGAGGTGGATAGTTCTCATATTCGGAGTAATATTGTCAGTTCTTACTGACTCTATCTGAGAAAATTTATTCGTACTATATGCTAGTCCGTGGTTCAACATTTCTCTTTGTTTGTTCCAGTTTATATATTAACACAGAAAAAGCGGACAAATCGGACAAACTTCAAATTTCTTTTAAAAATCTCTCTATAGCTTTTCTGCAACTTTCTTCTGTGTGATGTTTTCCCATTCTCTGTGCCACCTGAATCCAGGTTAAATCATCAAGAAATCTATACTCAATCATTCTTCTTATTCTGCTATTTTCAATTTTTTCTATAAATTCCTCAACTTCATTTGTTATCTTTAATAATTTTATTTCATACTTTTGTAACTGACTCTCTCTTGCTATAAGCAATGTCCTCTTCCTGCTATACTCAGGATATGGATATCCCTCTATCTTATAATGCTGTATACCTCCATCCCCACCTGTAACAGAATCAATTACACTCATTTGTTCCTTTTCCATTTTCTCAATCTCTCTTATTAACTTATCTCTTCTTGTTCTTATGTAATCATATTCCTGTTTTATGTCACAATACTGTATTAACGCTTCCCTAATATCTGCTGCCATATCTCTTTACTTCCCTTCCCGTTTTATTTTCTTGCACAATATATATCTCTATGATACAATACATATGTTCTGTTTTTGAGAAAGGAAGCTGACAGCGTGGTGAGTTTGGCTATCAGCTTCTCTTTTTTTGTGTGATATTATTTTGTATTGAATAAGTATTTGTTAATAGTTCTATTTTTCTTTTATCTCCTGTATTTCTGTTCTGTGCCATCCGCCATCTTTACTGTTATTTCTAATGGATATCCCTTAGCGTCATAACCTACACTTAAATAACGTTCCTTTATTATTTCCAATGGCTTACAATGTCCCTTTTCACAATGCTGTGCTTTAGTTTTATCATTGTATTCCGTTCCACATATCTCACATATGTAATGTTTAACTTCTTTCAATATAATCACTTCCTTTCGTCTCTCTCCACCAATTAAAATCCCAGCCATTATTAGTTAACTGCTGCCATATATGATTACCTTTGTAATATGCCTTTCCTTTACTTCCGTTCCGTCTGTATATCTGATATATTCCTGGCTTATCTGGTTCTGCATCATAGCAATTATGCCACCCTTGTGCTTCAATTTTTTCTTTAAATGTCATACACTCTTCAAACTTTAACTGACCTATCATTGTTTCATACTAATCTCTTTATCAAACTTTTCTTTTTCCAAAATTTCAATTATATAATACACTTTTCCTTTTTCAGCTCCCCATTCTTCTTTACCCTTTCCTAGTCGTAATATGCATTTACATTTAAGCTGAGGAGAATTCTTAGAATATCCATTACGAAAAATTATCTCTTGTACTCTATCTTGTCTTATTTCCTCTGGAACGTCATTGCCTTGTAGCAATTCATACTCATATCTTTCGCTAAAAATACTTGATGGGTATATTGTTATCGCACCAAAAAGATTCTGGAAACGTGTTTCATAATATTCTTTTATTTCCCTATATTCTTCTTTCTTCTCGCCTGAAGCAATCATATCAAACCATTTTTTCTTGATTGGCAATGTTAGCATTATGAATCACCTCCCTTTTTACCATTTTCTATATACAAGCTCATTCTCATTCCATTCCGGATAAAGCTCCTGCAAATACTGTCTGAATATCTCCAACATCTCCTTTCTCTTTCCTTGATTTCCATTGTCTAACATATTATGGTGAAACTGACATCCTATAGCTCCATTCTGCGGTATTCCTAAGCCGCCTGCTGACCTTGGTATATAGTGCATAACGCTTAGTATTTGCTGTGAATACCACGTTGAACCCTGCATATTGTATTTCTTAATGCAGAAAATACACTGGCCGAAGTCTCTTGCATAGATTTCCTTTCTTGCTTTTTCTGTAAATTCGTGTGCTCTTGCCTGTTTTGATTTTCCCATTTTTCTTCTAACTCTCCTACAAAACCAATTGTAATTCTATTATTCATTGCCCTGCACATCTCAAGCGTACAGCCTGTTGAATGTTCCCACCCTGGTGCAAATACTGCCACATCACACATATCAAGCATAGAAATACATATATTCATAATCTCTTTGTGTGTTGTATCCTTGGGAAGGTTCTCACACACCTTTACTGGGTTAATTACTGTATGTCCCTGCTCTGTAAGAACTTTTTCGATTGCCTCTGCTCTCTCCTTATAGTCGGATGTTCCTGTTACCGGTAAACTTATATATACTTTCATCTGCTGCCTCCTTTTAGCTGTTCAAGCTCTGTCTTTATGTTTTCTGCTAATGCTATAAGCCTGTCTATAATGTTGTCTGTAATATAACTGTTAGCTTCCAATGTGAATTTAATATTTGATGCTGCAGTTATAATATTGTTCTTTATATCAGCTTCTGCTGTGAGAGACTCAACTGTCCCCTCAACACGTTCTACTGGCATAACATCAGGATAATCTGCAATATTCTTCTGTCCTTCAACCTGCTCATCTACAGGCTCAGCTTCTGTCTTTATCGGCTTCTCAGGCTCCTGTGTCTCTATAGGAGATGCTTTTGGAACTGTCTTTTCTATATCGTGTATCTCCTCCTGCTTTGCCTTTACAACCTTTGTTTTCTTTTCTGACCTTTTTATATCAGCTTTGGAACTGTGTTGCACCGGTGCAACTAGGGGTTTTTTCTTAGGATATTCTTTAGCATATATCTGCTGCCATACTGTCTTGGCATCAGCCTCACTATTTATTATGTTCCTGCCTGCTATGTTCATTGTGGCAATGTATACTTCCTGTGGATTGTATGTATCCTTCTCTGATGTCCTAAGGCTTACAACTGCTATATCTTCTCCCTGCTTGAAAGAAACTGCTTTTCTTCCTGCTCCCTGTATTCGAACTGAATAAATCATATCTCCCGCAGGTGCGAATATATCTACAATGTTGTCAACATTTAATTTCTCGTGCGTAACTGCATTATATATGCTCTCATATACCTCTATATTCTCTTCACATATTTTGTATATAATCTGCTCAAGCTCTGTCTTTTCGGTATCTGTGCCCTCAGCATATACTTCCAGATCACTTATTTTCTTTTCCTCATCAAGTTCCTCTTTAAGTGTCTGTATTTCCCTCTTGGAATACTCTGGCGTAAGCTCCTCATTAAGTTCATCCGGAAGCTGGAGCATAATAACAAGCTTGGCATACCCAAAACCTTTATATGACGTCTTAAGCACTGGACTGTTGCCATTTTCCGAGAACCTGTCATTAATGCTTATAAAACGTGATACCATTGTCTTGTCCAGACCATACTCCACCCTGGCAAATTCGATTACGTTAGTATATGCAGACCATTTTAGAATATCTGTATCTCTTGCCAGCTTTAACAGATAGCCAATTCTTACGAACCCCTCAGCAGTTTCTTTCATCTGCTTATCAAGTGCCGTCTTATATTCATCATAATTCCTAATTTCTTCTAATTCATTCATCCTGCTTTCCCTGCCTTTCCTGTAATATGTGCTACATAAGCCTTTAAGAAGCTGTCTATTATCTCTTTGTCTGGCTTGGTATCCCTTATTCCATACCACTGCTGTACCTTGTTATTTTTATATTCCACTGTAATATATGGTTTATCTGGCTCATTTTCGTGCCTTATTACAAGTATTATTGCTTTATTCTGGTTATAGTTGCTTAAATACCTCTGATGGTCATCACCCACACAATGATGTAAAATACGTCCTTCCATAACAACTTCTCCTGCATCTCTTGCTGGTCTTATAAGCAGTCCCGACTGCTGCCAGGTATATTTTGTTGTAACTTTCGCTGAATTAACCTTTATCCTTGCATATTTCTCATTCATCTGTTTAATGTATTTGGCACTCTTTGCACGTTCCATCTTCTCTCTTAACTCTATGTATGTTTTGTGAAGTTCTCTCGGTCTTAAATACACTGTATTGCTAAGATCATCTCCATTAGCTTCCCTCGCTCTTAAGTAATCATCATATTCTGTAATAGCATCTGCCAGAATGGCGTGTTCTGGTATATTCTTATTAAGATAGTTCCATAGCTTTTCAGGGCTCTGGTACTTTAAAATGTGCTTTAGCTTATCTGTAGATGCAGTTATATACAATCTTGTAACAATCTCTACATTATGCTGTGTAAATGGTATTTTTCTGTAATTCATAATTTTAATTACACTTAATGCAAGCAGTTCCTGTTCGGACTCCCTTAAATACCTTAACTGTTCAGTTGTTACTCTTAAAATTCCTGCGGCTGTTTTTGCTTTTTTATTAATATCTCTTGTTTGTCCCTTCGCAAAAATTAACCTCCTGCATATCTGTGTAAGGCCTATTTTGTATAACTGCTCTATCTGCGGTGCGTGTGCATAAGCAGTAAGAGTATCATATCTTGCCAGTATATATCTTTCCTCTCTTGCACCTGCCTCACTTATAAGCTTATATGCTGTTGCTGGGATGTATCTTAAATCACTTTTTTCAACTGCCTCGCAGTAATTAACCTCATACAACTTTCCTGACCTGTATATGTCTAGCTTTTTACTCTTCCACCATTTTCCTGTATTACAGCTATTGTCATATATCCTCTCATAATCTCTTCTTAAGAACACCCTGCCATACTCCAGTATCTTTTTAGTTAATATACTGCCTGGGCTTCGTACTGCTCTTACTGAGTAAGCTCTTATTACAAGTGTTTCATCTTCTGCTGCCTGATACAAAAGCACTTCAAACACCTGATTTGTAATCTTTGCACGCCCCCAGTTAAGCAGTGTCCCTTTTCTTTTGCATTTTGGACACTCTTTTGATTGATATCTTCGTGGCACAATATCCACCGATGGACCTGCATAAGCTTCTGTGGCTTTTATTCGCCTTGTAAATTTTTCTCCACACTGACAGCAATAATAATCTGCATAACTGCCATTCCGCTTGTAATAAATAATATTTCCAGCTTCTATGTATCTGTTAATAGTTTCATCTAAGAGCTTTGGTTTTTCAGGCATAATAGCAAATAACTTTTCTTTTTCATTTTCTTCTTTTAACATTCTTTCTGATGTTTTAATATCAAATGCTTTCTGCTCTATTGCATATATTAAATCTTCGTTATCCCATCCAGCAGGTATTTTCTTTGCATACCATTCTTTTAGTATCTGCTTATCCACTCTGTCTATACTGGCTTTTCCCAACTCTCTTGAATATGGTCTGTTCCAGTCAATCGATATACAATCCCATTTTTGATTTTCATAATTAAAATGTGCATATTCTTTGTCATTCACTGCCATTCTGTACTTTATTGCCCCTGCGATATAAAGGTCTATTATCAGATGCTTTTTATTATCAATATCAATAACAGCTGCTGTCAGTTCTCTATCTGATACAGGTATTCTGCCTTCATATGCTAATATTTTCTGCTTTTTCACTATCTGCTGCCTCCAAGATAATATTCATCTATAAGCTTGTACGCTGTTGCCATTCCGGGGATACCCATTTTTACATTGCTATTTCTTATGCCCGCCTGTTTTACTATATTTTTGTCTACATCATACGAATTGGTGAAACTCCATTTTAGAAGTGCCGCTATACAGCCTTTAATGCTCTTGCCTTTTGTTCTTACCGCCACAGCCATATCTTCGCACTCTGTACACCTCTTTTTTATGTAGGTAACCCAGTCTTCTATTATCTCCTTAGGCTGTAGCTCCTCTGTCTCAACCTCTATTTTTCCAAATGCGGCCATCAGCGGAGAACATAATTTATCCACCATTCCATCTATATAGTCCTGCGCATCATCTTCATCTATGCCATTTTCTCTTGCTATTGTCATAACTGCATCAGTATCACCTTCCTGTAATTGTGCTGCTGCCGCTTCGTTTATTTCTTCTGCACTGTTAAACTCTCCGAATATATCAAACATCTTCATACTCCTTTACTTTCTCTATATGCCCTTTTAACCAGTTTCTGTATGAATGTTCCTCTTGCAGGCGAAATTCATACTTATGTCCTGCAAGCAGTTCATCCAGCTTTCTCCATTCATCTGCGTTTGCCACATCACCGCCTTTTGCTGTTTTATAATTATTCTGCTTCCACTTGTCTGGCCAGCCAGCATTAAAAGCATTTGCCACATAAGGAGACTCTGTATATATAACCAGTTCACATTTTTCTTTCATCCGTTGTAGTGCTTTAATAACTGCTATTAGTTCTGCCCTATTAGGCTTCATATCATACAGCAGTTCTGTGCTGTCCAATGTTATTGGCTCTTTATCTGTTACAAGTTCTAATATGTAGCCTATAATGCCATTCTGTACATTTAGTCCCTTAAAGGTTGTTGCTGTATATATGTTTACCTGTCTCATTGCTCCTCCTTATGGGTCATCCTGTAATCGTAATAGCTTGTACTCTGTATAATGCAGATAATTCATTCCTGTATAAGAATTTGTCCCCATTACTATCGACAATGGATCTATAAAATATCCTGGTGTCGGCTCCGGACCATTTTCTATAATCTTTCTCATCGTCCTTCTGCTGTAATCAGTGCGTTCTGGCTCAGGACGTACCAAATTCCTTGAACAGGAATACTTAACAAGTTCTTTCTGTTCCTGTACGCTGAACATATTAAGCTGTTCGTATTCTTCCGTATTTTCTTCCGGCTGTTTAACGATATACTCTGCCAGATCTGCATATCCGCCAGTTTCATATATGTTTTGATAGTTAACGTGGCCAAACCTTTCCCAGCATTTTGTTATAATCTTATCTGCACCTGTAACCCTGTTTATAAGGATATGTATATGCACACCTCCGAGTGCTCCTACCTCAATTCTGTATATATACTTCACAATCTCATTGATGCTCCTATATCTTGTTCTGAGACTTCTTAAGAAACTGTTAAGGTCTTTCCTTACTTCGTCGATGCTTTTCCTTGTTCCCTTCGGATACTTTAAGGTTGTCCATAGATCTCCCTCCTTAAAGTTTGCTTTTATTAATCTTCTTACTCTCTTTTCTTTATTCCTCTGGTTCTGCTTTCTAATCTGCTCCTGTGTTGCTTTCTGTCTTTTATGGCGTTTCTCGCCCTTAGCTCCATAATTACCAATAAATTTATACTCATACTCATTAGAGCCAGGAAAGCGCCATACATCTTTTCTGTAAGCCATACCTGTCTCCTTAAATGTCATAACTTTAATATATTTATAAAGTTACAAAGACGAGCCTGCACCCGCTTGACTTTCAGTGAACTTACACATATAATAAATATGAGATTTATCTATATGTGTTTTGAGAAAGAGCCGGTATTCCTTGTACCAGCTCTTTTTCTATTATTCATCTATACTTTGCTTACTTTTACATATATAGTGTCTATTATTGTTTTATCTATATAGACTTCCGCCTTTATCTTTCCATACTCTTCTGCCAGCCTGAACAATCTGTCATACAGGTTATTATACGGAACTGCCACAAAAGATGTTATCCAGTTCTTATCCCTTGGTTCTTTCTCGATATGCTGTTGTGCCTGTGTATATAACAAATCTACTCCTTTCTGACATAACCTAACGAAGTCAAAGCCTGTTCATTAAGTCGCTGCCCGTACTCTTTCTTCTCTTTGTCTGACAGTGAATCGTAATCAATAATCTTGTCACCATCTATAATCTTTATTACTATGTTCACACTCTCACCTCTGACTTGTGGTTACTGTCTTATATGCTTACACTGAATGTCCTGATTACACATTATTAAGGTTTTATGTCCATATCAACAGGAGCTTCTGTATGAAAATACATCTTGTAATGATATGGGTCTGAATGTGTTCCTGTTATATCCTCAACAACATACATTGTGTAATCATTGAGATATATGTAATTCTTTCTGTATTCATCTGCACCTGTCTTAACTGTACACACCAGCTCATTTTCACTATCATTACCTATGCTCATATAGCCTTCTGCTTCCATAATGATTTTGTCTGTACGCGCATTGTATACTGTTATTTTTCGTTCACACTCAAAATAATCTGCCTGCTTGGACATATTGTAATTAACCTTATCTGCCTCACTACAACCTGTCATCGTTAATGATGCACCTAATATTAAAGCTGCTATTATTGTGTTTTTTCTCTTTATCATTCTTCACTCCTTAAGCTGATCTCATCTATCTGTGGTAACTACAAAGTTAAGTAAATGTATATTTACTCTCTCTAACAAGTCCTGAGCTTCTCGGATTGTTAAACCATCTAATGCTTTAACAATCTGAGTAGCTCTTTTGGCACTTTCACCAGTAAATAACTTGCCACCCACTTTAAACTCACCTGTTCTCAAATCTCTCCATTGTTGTAATCCAACTGCATTTTCCATTCCTTGAGATAAGCACTTCTGTTCATTTTCCTTAGTGCCTGTTTCATTTAAAACCTCACCAACAATATTGTCTGCCAGCTTGTCTATTAATTCATCTGTATTCTCTCTCACGCTCTCACCTCCTTGTATGTTACTTGCTAGAATATCTTGCCTAATTCTGTCACAGCTCCTATACTTTAATCACAGGCTATTGCCGTAGCCGAGTATTTTTGAAAGGAGTTTGTTTATGCCAATTACATACACTATCATCAGCAACTTTACTGAAATTGGAACTTGTGAAGGTCTTCCTGTAACCGAACAAGGACGACCTTTTGTTTTAATACATCCTTCATATCTAGGTGTAGTATCTGTTGGTGACACTCTTGTTTCTCCTGATGGACAATACCTAAAAATTTATATGAATGACTATGTTCTTGAAAACAATGAATTGAGAGCAATAAAATTTTTCTATGAATAACTTATTCTTCCCTGTATCAATTCCTTGTTATTGAAATACAGGGAAGTTTCTCTCCTGCTTTCCATCCATTCTTATGATTAAATACTTTTGCCCTTTGATAGCCATCATCATATGGAACTTTTACAATAAATGGCTTTGTGATTTTCTCTCCATCTATTTCAAGTTCTTCTTTATCGTAATTAATTTTTATGCTATTCATTCTTAACCTCTTAAACTAATAATCATTAGCGCAGCTATTGGAAAATATATTGGGAAGTTAGGATGCCTCTCTCTGAATGGTATCCTTATAACTTCATAATGCTTAATGTCAGATACTTTCATTTTCTTTATAGCTGATACCGCCTGTATAAATGTCTTGGCTTTCTCTTCTATGAATGGTTCGTAGCTACGGATAATGTACTTATATGTTTTCTTCGCAATTGCTCTCACCTCCTTGTATATTACTTGCTTGGAATATCTTGATTAATTCCGTTATAACTTCTATACTTTAATCGCAGGCTATTACCTTAGCCTAGTAATTAAGAAAGGAGTTATGTAAAAATGTGGGAGCTTATTAATAAAATATCTGCTATTTGTGGTATTCTTGGATTTTTAATTTCCATTTGCTCTATATTTTTTAATATCTTTATAATTAAAATCCTTAATTCTCAAAAACAGGAATATAATAAAAACAGCACTATACATTACGAAAAGTTACAATCCATCTTAGATTGTATTTATCAAGATGAAATTATCACACCCCAAATTTGTGACTCATTAATCCAAGAATTATTATCTATAAAATTAAACTTTTCATTAATGCTTTCATTTTTTTATCATTACAAAATAAGACATTGTATTAAACAATTACAAAAAAACGAATTGGATGTAAATAATAAAATAATTCGCAATGATTTGAATTACATTGTTGCAAGGCTACAAAAAAGGAGTAACTATGGACACTGAAACTATTATTAAAGTTATACAAAAGTGTATTGATGACACAAAACAAAACAAATTATATTGGAAATTATTATCGTCTAATCCCACTTTAGAGAAGACTAAGCCTCTTAGTTTAAATAACATAACTTCAACAAGGTCATTAACTATCCCTCTTAATTTTTCTAGTGCTTATTATGCTAAATATAAAAATGGCTTTTTCTTTTTAAAACAAAGCACTCAGTCTGCACAGTTATCTTTTCTACAAGAAGGTACTATATTTTTATATGTTCAAAAAAGCTTAGAAGCATATTCTGAATTAATCACCGCTTCTGACAGTAATAATTCAGAGATAAATATTCTCCTTAGGCGCTTATTCATTATAGTAGATGCTCAAATTTCAGACCCTGATAATTTTATTGACGATTTTCTAAATTCTTAGTCTTATGCATCTCATCATAATGTTTTCGGCAAACTCCTGCTCGCCATCCAAAGAATATCGTTGCCTTGTTTCTGCACCCTAAAACAAGGCAACGTTTTCGTATTCTTTTATAAAACTCCCCTCCTGCTTCATCATGTAAGCCAAATTCTTTTCTTAGGATGTTCTTACTTATTTGAACTGCTATACCAATTAAAATAAGTATCATTGATACATATACTATTGCTGTTACCATATAAATACCTCCTTGTTATATTACTTGCTTTGAATATTTACTTGAATTTATTTCAAGTTTAAATTCAAAAAAAAATTAAAATTTTATCTGATTAAGAGTTACACCGAAATGCTCAGCAAGAG